>Ga0307510_10000395_pt1 | contig 41427 bp, 15 predicted proteins | sample 12_EM_MG_FD_207224 | JGI IMG/M metagenome (GOLD analysis project Ga0307510, IMG submission 207224) | Populus trichocarpa ectomycorrhiza microbial communities from riparian zone in the Pacific Northwest, United States - 12_EM | ecosystem: Host-associated > Plants > Roots > Unclassified | place...
TCGGTTTTTTCAAAATTTTAATCGATTTAATCAGTTTTTTTTTCACGGTTCGGTTTTTTCGGTTATTTTTTTTCGGTTTTCTCGGTTTAATCGGTTTTTTGATTTTTTTGAACACCCCTACGATACATACATATTCCTTCCTTTATGAAAGGAAAAAGTTGCTCTCATAAACTGAGTTATGATGGATACCTAGAACTAAAATGTAGATGCTTGTTAGATGACATGTACACTAAATTGATCCACAAGAGAATTCTATATGAAAAAATCACCTATGTCCATGGAAAGACTCTCGTGATAGTTGTGTAAGTGATCCTTAGACTTAAGATCACCAAATTATCTTATATAAGGAGTGTTATGCTTTGATCATGATCACACGTTGTCCTAAACAAGGGGGTAACAAACGAGCATATATTGGTATAAAATAAACTAAATGAAGGTATTTAAGTAATCAAGAGAGGACCTATCACCCCAAGTGAATTAGAAAAAATGTTTCATCTGATTTCAAACAGTATTGATTGTGAAATTCTTGGACAATGTGGAATGAATTTTTGAAGAGAGTTTCAAAATTTTATTCAAATAATTAATGACTATAATGTTGATAAATAAAATGATTTAACAAAGCAGATATAATCCATGCTATAATGTTTAAATTGAAATATTCATGATGAAAGGATAATAATTATACCAAGAAACTAATTATTGAAAGGTTAAGTCAAACCACTTATGACTTTCCTAATATATAAGGGATTATGATAAGTTATTAGGTATTGTACTTAATCTTCAAATATAAATCACAAATTAAATTATTTAATTTATTTAATCTTATTTTATTTAGGATTATAATTTATATTTGGGTCAACTTATTATATAACTTAATGGGCCATACATATAAGAACCATTGTCATAAATTAAAATGGGATGATACAATCTCAAGTGTGACTTGATTGTAAATAAATTTTAGAAATTAAAGATTAGAATATAATGAATACAAGGGATTACAATTCTAGACCTAGAAAAATCAAATAGGGATTTGATTGAATAAATTTTTAAAATTATCCTAAAATAATATGTGATATTATTTAAGGGGCAAAGTTATATATATTTTTTTATTTATTTATAGGGTTTTAGGTTTCCCTATAAGTAGAATGTTATACCTCTTATTTCCTAAGAAAAAAAAAGTGAGGAAAGTACAATATAGAAACATCTAAAACAAAAAAGAAGATGGGGAAAGTACAATATAAAAACACCTAAAACAAAAGAAAAGAGCTAGCACTTTAAGGTATAACAATCTTTCTCTCCTAAAAGGGTTTAGGATATTTCTCTTTGGTAGTTTGTGTAGATTACCGTTAGAGATCGAACACTTGGATGCCTTGTGGTTTGCAATAACCCAGCCTTGAAGCAAATATTCAAAGTTGAAAAAAACATCTGATCTTTAGGTAATCTTCGCATAAACCCTAAACAACTCTAAATCTGTCTAATAGGATCACTGAGTCTCCTAAGAAAATTTAAATTTACTATTTCCATTGTGTATATGTGTTTCGAGAAACCCAATAGTGGTAATAGAGCCTTCATCAAGCAATTAGGATTGTTGATTGCATGTTTTAATTGTTATTGACACTAATTGTAAACTAAATTTGTGCGCAAATTTATTTTTCTCAAAAGTGTATTATTTTTCTCTCATGTTTTTTTAAAGGTTTTAACTACTGTTCATGCCAAATTTGGATGGAATCCACCATTGAGATTAAAACAAATTGGTTTTAGATGGCTACTGCCCCATGTTGCCACTAGGTGCATCGACAGCTCTGCTGTCGCTGAAGAGGGCTACCACCGATGTGGGTTGACCACGCTAGCAATAATAGCTACAGTAGTACGGCTACTACAACAAAAAGAAGATGACAGGGGCAAAATTATGATTATGTCCCTGCTCTTTAGATTAGGGTATTTAGGTGTAGAATTACAATTCTACGCCAACAACTTATATCTAATTATATCTAGGTAAATTTGGGGCAGAATCACAATTTTGCCCCTCCATGTCTAAAATATTGATTTTATATTTTAAAATTAAAAATCTAACTTAAATTAATTATAAAATTAATTTTTCTAATTAGATTAGGATTTAATTAAAATTTTTAATTAAATAATGTTTAGAAAAATGATTTTTCTAAAGTAAAGAAAGCTTTTAAGCCAGAAATATTTTATTTAATTGATCCTAAAATAGTTTAGGATATTAATATGAATTTTAATATTATTAATTTTCTTATTAAATTTTGAAAAATGGTTTTTCAATGAAAAAGTTTATATTAAATACAATTTATTAAGTTTGGAAAATTATCAAATTTGATTTGATTTAATATTTCTAAGTGTTAGAAATTTTATTTTAAAAATTACACTTAAAGTGAATAATTAGAATTGAAGCATGCAATAATTTTATTATGCATATTAATATGTTCATATGCATGATAAATGATTATGGACATTAAAGACCAATGCGATTGTATTTTTCATAGTTGAATGGTTGTAATATTAAATAAGATTTGTGTGTCCTGCCTATTCTCTATTTTACTTAATGAGTTGTTCAATTTTTTTTTTTACGTAATTCTCCTTGAATGTAACTCAAGGTTTCTTATTCAATTATATAAATGTTATGTAATTTAGAAATGTAGGAATTTAGATAGTAAAATTATTTTGTAATCCAAGATGAAGAAAGAATGGCGGTAAATGATATAACCATGGTGTTCGCAAAGGACTTATAAAGATTTGCAGCAGCTACATAGATTTTGACCACCTAATTCCTTTCAATGGCTCAAGGAATGTTTAGATATGTTAATAATTATCCAATTAGAATGACATGCTAAGGGTGTATGTTAATATATAATTGTTATGTATGATATATCAATTATGCCATGAAATGAGACCTAATTAAAATTGATAACAAATCCTTCATTAATATATTAATTCATTTTGTTTATATTAGGTGGTGAAATTCAAACTAGTGACTATTGATCATTAAATTTCTCAAAGAACTATCTTTATTAAAAAAAATTAAAAAATAATATACTAAATGAAGTAACAAAATATGATTTATATTATTTCATATCAATCCAAATTCAGAACTAGTTAAGATAGTTATTGTTAGAGTATATGCCCGATAAACAAAATATAGGTATACTTCTTAAAAGAAAATTTTAATGTATTTAATTTTTTAAAGAAGTTTAAGGCATTAGTTGAAAAAAAAAGTGGTTATTCTATAAAATTATTAATGAAGGTAGTTGTGCTAATGTTACTAGTACTACTCTTGTTAGCAAGTTGAACTTGAATTCTATTCAGCATCATAAACCTTATAAATCATAATGGTTGAAATAATGTGACGAAGTTAAGGTGACTAAGTCTTGATTTCATTTTCAATTAAGAGATGTTTAGTTGAGGTATTGTGTGATGTGGTTCTTATGCATGTGAGTCATTTATTATTGTTGAGTTTCCCGAAACACATAGACATAGCGGAAATGAAAAATTTAAAATTTAATTTTTTTTTAGAGTCCCAAGGATCCCGTTAGACAAATATAAGGTTGTTTAGGGTTTATACAAAGATTACCTGAAGATCATATTTTCTTTTCGGTTTTGAATATTTGTTTCAAGGCTAGGTTGCCGCAAACCACAAGCCGTCCAAATGATCGATCTTTAACGGTAATTCACATGAACCACCAATGAAAAATTTTCTAAACCCTTTTAGGAGAGAGAGATTTCTATACTTTAGAGTGCTAACTCTTTTCTTTTGTATTTTGTGTGTTTATGTATATTGTACTTCACTCACACTTTTCACACCACTCATAGAAAATAAGAGGTATAACATTCTATTTACAAGGAAACCTTAAAACCTTATAAATGATAAAATATTAATTTGCCTCTTAAATAATATCACATATATTATTTTAGCCTAGTTTTAGAATTTTATTCAATCAAGTCCTTACTTGATTGTTTCTAGATCTGGAATTGTAAAATTTCTAAAATTACATTCTAGCCCGTAATTTCTAAAATTTATTTATAATCAAGTTACACTTGATTAATTATCCCGTTTTAATTTTTGGCTAGTGATTCTTATGTGTGTGACCTATTAGGTTCCCTGATAAGTTAGCCAAAATATAAATTACAATCCTAAATTAAACGGGATGAAATTAATTAAATAATTTAATATATTATCAATTCAATAATTGATTGATTTATATTTGAAGATCAAGTACAATGTCGAGCAATCTGTCATAATCCTTCAAATATTATGAAAGTCATAAGTGGTTTGGCTTAACCTTTTAGTGATTGGTTTCTCTGTTTAATTATTATCCATTCATCAACAATGTTCTGATTTAGACATATAATATATAGTATGTTTACTTTGTCAAATCATGTTTATTCTCAACACCATAATCATTGATTGTTCAAATAAGATTTAAAACTCTTTTAAAATCTTATCCCACATTGCATAAAGATTGACAATCAATACTATTTAAGTAATACTCTCTTGATTACTTAAATACCTTCATATTGTTCATGTTATATCCAATATCTACCTATTTGTTACTATTTATTAGGACAACGTGTAACATGATTAAAACATAACACTCTCTATATAATATACATTTGTGATCTCAAGTCTAAAGATCACTACACAATCGTCATGTGAGCCTTTCCATAAAAACATGTGATATCTCCATATGAAATTCTCATACGGGTCGGTTTAGTATACATGTCATCCGATAAACATCTACATATTAGCTCTAGGCATCCTTCATACCCTAACTTATGAGAACAATTGCTTCTTTTCATAAAGAAAAAAATATAATATGTACCAGTCTCAACAACTCTATTTAATATCTAGTTTTAATAGAGACGATGAATATTTAAGAACAATGTTTTGATGCAATAAGAATCTCATAATTATAACAAATTTAATTTTTTTTGCAAAATATTTTTGTCCTAAGAACTTTAACTTTACTCTAGATTCATTAATTAAATATTTGATGAAAATTAAAGATAAATAAGTCTTTATTAATATTATATATATTTACATGAACAAAGTCAATGTCACATGTAACCAAACGACTAGCTACAAGGCTTATATACTAACAATTATTGGGTTGTCCTTAACAGTTTAATAGGGAGGCAATGTTTGACGGGTTTAGAAATAGGTATACTATTATAAAAGATGGTAAAACCATAACTTTTATGCAACTAGTATTCAAACAAGTACATGATGATCAAATCAAATCAAATTGAAAAGGAAAGGTGAGGCCGAGAAGAGAGAAAACTCCAGTAAGGAACATGGTGAGAAAAGAAGGTCAAATTCGAACACAAACAAAACTAAATTGAATCCAATCAATCAATGAGTGGAGGTGAAATAAAAGGAGAGAAGAAAGTAAGTGTGTGAAGTAAGAAATATGTGGAAAAATTAAAAAAAAAAAACCTAATTTTTATGCAAGAAATGGTAAGGTTAAATGTATTTTTTATTCTAACAAGTTAATGATTGTAATTTTATATAAAAAGATTTATTTTAACACTAACAATGTGGCTATTTGATTATGTGTTTTCATGAAGAGATTCCAAGTGGAGCTACAGAGAAATGATGACACGTGCGTGTATTCCCGCGCATTTCGTTTCTTTCCGCATAACACGTCAAAAAAGTGATAGGGAAAACATAACAGAAACAGAGCAACAACCTCAAAGTATCATTTTCAAGATCTATCTATTAATTATCATTGCGTCTAAAAGTGTTGAGCATTATCATTTGTATTTATTTTCTTATCACATCTTCATCTGGAATAGGATTGTAACTGAAGCATGGATTCTGAAACCTTATCTACACTTAATAACAACATCAAAAATCACTTGCCAGTCCAGTCAAATGGCTTGATATCAGCTCCAGACCCTCCTCAGCAGCCATTTGTAATTGGTATGTATACGTTTCTTCTTCATCGTATATACTATTATGCATTCTACTACTTGCTACAATTCTGTAGTATTTTTGTTTATAGATTTTCAATTTCCTGATGCTGAAAATGCATCTGTTCAGGTGTTGCTGGAGGTACTGCATCCGGGAAAACAACTGTGTGTAATATGATTATTTCTCAGCTCCATGATCAACGCGTTGTTCTTGTCAATCAAGTAATTTTGTTTTTCTCCTAAAACAGGCCAATTATTTAGATGCTATTAATTTGAGATCAAACGAAACGAGTAATTTTGTCTGTTTTGATTTCGTTTTCTTTTTCTAGGATTCATTTTATCACTCCCTGAGTGATGATACATTGGCACAAGTTTATGATTACAACTTTGATCATCCTGGTAAGTATTCTCTTTATCAGATCATAAGGTTTATAGTTAATAAAGTTTATTGATCTCGTGAATTTCTGAGAGGTTTGGCATTGTGTTCGCTTTCCAGATGCCTTCAATACAGAACTTCTCCTTTCATGCATGGAGAAATTGAAAAATGGACGGGCAGTTGACATACCAAATTATGATTTCCAGACCCATAAAAGAATCGGTCCAGGATGGAAGGTATTTGGAATTTTGATGCGATTGCTTCAAAATTAAGTAACAAATAGAAAATTCTTAACCAAACAGAAGTAAATGGTTTTTTTCTCTCTTGATATTGAAGATGTTGATTTATAACATTGGTTTTTCTTCTTCTTTTTAATCACAGGTTAACCCTTCAGACATTATCATTTTAGAAGGAATTCTAGTTCTCCACGATCCTCGGGTTCGTGATCTAATGAACATGAAGATCTTTGTTGACACAGGTTCTTTACCATTATCTTATTCAAACATTTTGTCGATGGTCCTTGTCAAGAAAGCAATAAAGATTTTAAACATCCTTTGATTGTGTTGGACTGCTTGTAAAACTGATCTTGACAACAGAAACTAGCTAACGTTGAATTGATTATATAGTTTCAATGACAACAACATATACGTGAAGAATAAGTTCAGCAAAAAAACTAATCTAGCATTGATAAAGAAAAGGATCAAAATGGTGATAAATTCATGAATCTTTGAACATTCCCTAATAACATCATTTACTATATGATCAGTTTCAAATCTCTTCACAGTTCACACCACAGCCTAGTCATACTTTTAAAGATATTGTGAAAGAAGTTTTTCCCTCGGAAAAGCTTCTATATTCTTAAGACAACTGTGGGCTTGGTTTACTAAAAACATGCATTCAATCGGGTTTCCTCTGGCCCAAGTGTTGACTTCGGTACTTGTGATAAGTAATCTCCAGGTAAAAGTGATTTCCCTTTTATTACAAGGATGAATGCTCCTTCCTACCATATTCTTTTGTATTTCTTATATACAGAAATTCAGTAAAATACTCGGATTCTCTTTGGGGGTAAACATGCGAGTGATTCTTAGTTTATAGGGTAGGCTATGTAATCACAAGAAATATTACTGATAAAATGCATATTATGTGCGAGGATCCAGAATTTTATACCACGTAACTAAATGTACATGATGCATGTTCATCTGTTTTTTCGCAGAGAATGATCACCTACAAATAACCATCACCATAATTTCACAGTGCAGATTCTGACCTGCGACTTGCACGGAGAATTCAGCGCGATACTGTTGAAAGAGGGAGGAATATCCAGAACGTTCTTGACCAAGTCAGTGAAGTTTCTTGATTGCCTGAGATTTCTGTTGCTAGGTTCAATCAAACTTTTCATAATCATTGCTATATGAAGTTCCTTGGTCGTACTGAAAATGGATATATGGAGAGTGTATCCTGTTTTTTATTCAGTTTCAGCTTAACATTGATAAGTATTTCCAGTTGTGGAATTCCACCAATTTAAGTAATATGGTTTTTAGATATTCTTCTTTCCAACCAGTTATCTATAATTTGCAGTACGCTCGATCTGTAAAGCCAAGTTTTGAAGAATTTATATTGCCATCAAAAAAATATGCTGACGTTATAATCCCTCGGGGAGGAGATAATGATGTCGCGATTGACTTGATAATACAACATATCCGTGCAAAGCTTGGCCAGCATCATTTGTGTAAAATATATCCAAATGTTTCAGTTATACACTCAACATTTCAGGTAATACTGTTTAACTTGATTTACTGTTGCAATTTCTTCAGTAACTCACCAGCGACCCTTCTTTTTGTTATGAAGTTCTGTATGAATCAAATTTCTTGATTGGAAATCTCCATTCTTGAGTATGAGAGGAAACAGATAATTATCTTTAGTTCTGCATTTCATCCAGATGCGGGGAATGCACACACTCGTACGTGATGTCAAGACAACGAAGCATGACTTTGTCTTCTATGCAGACCGACTAATACGCTTGGTAGATATCTCTCAATAAAGAGAAATTTCAGAGATATAAACTGATTTTTTTTTATTAACACAACATCATTTGTTTTTGGATCAATGTCTCAGGTTGTGGAGCATGGTCTAGGTCATCTTCCATTCACAGAAAAACAGATCACAACCCCAACAGGTTCCGTTGCATCATTTGCTCCAAATTTCTGTCTGGCATATCCATACCAGCAGCCATCCATGATTTTAAGATGCAATGTTTATGGAAGTTGACATCCATGCATGGGGCGTATCCTTGTCACCTGCAATTCACGCTAAACTTTTCAGATTCCTCAGAACGAGGATAACTTTGAGATGGGATGTATTTATGTTTTTCTTTTCTGGTTTGCAGGATCTGTATACCCTGGAGTTGTTTTCTGCAAAAGATTGTGTGGGGTCTCAGTCATTAGAAGGTACGTGTTTCCTTTCCCCTGCATGTTGTCAGGAATATATCACATAATTAATGTTTGCTGTTCTGAAGTAGCCTAATCTGTTATCCCTGGGAAACTCTCAGCATTAATGAATCCTAACAACTTCATTTCCTAGCAGTGGGGAGAGCATGGAAAATGCATTAAGAGCATGCTGCAAGGGCATCAAAATCGGTAAAATTCTCATCCATGGAGAGGGTAACAATGGACGGCAGGTTCGTGGAGGCAACTGTACCACATGCCCCATTCTCTCTCTTTATCTCTGTTGCATATAACTTTTCAAATCACCGCAATGTTGCTGCAGTTAATCTATGAGAAGCTACCCGCAGACATCTCAAGTCGACATGTTTTATTGCTCGATCCAGTTCTTGCTTCAGGTTTGGAATTCAAACCCTATTTCAGTTACCCTTAAGAAGAGTGTTGTCTCACATGTATGCGTGATCAGGAAATTCTGCAGTCAAAGCGATTAACCTGCTTCTCAGCAAGGGCGTCGTAGAGTCTAACATCATCTTCCTTAATCTAATAGCAGTAAGTCATTCTGATGCTTGTTTTTGTCAGAAAATTTAACTGCATTTCCCTTGCATAATCTACCATAATTCAATGTCCTGCAGGCACCCCAAGGAATACATGTGGTTTGCAAGAAATTTCCAAAGCTCAAAATTGTGACATCGGAGATTGATGTAACATTGGATGAGGATTTATGTGTTATCCCAGGGATGGGAGAGTTTGGGGACCGTTATTTCGGCACAAACAATTAGGCATAATTAACAGGAGGACCTTCATCCATCTTCTATCTCCATTTTTTCTTCACTCCGCTTTCCTGTTTTTGTGATATTCGTCATATTCTTGTTAGGAAAGAAACAAGAATATGACGAATACAAGAAGATCGATGCTAGATTAGAGTATCAAGAAAGATTTTGGATGTTATTTCCTCAAATGCAGTTGTTTAACAATTGGTATCTAGTATACTTTTTTTAATTACAATCCTCAAAAATCTGGAAGCCAGAAAAAGAGAAGAAGACTTGTAGTCTCCTAACTTCTCAGCTGGCACAAAAGTTACGTGGTTTTTATACTGGTAAGTGGTAACATAGACTTTATTGACATTAAGTTTCTCTGCTCAATTCAAGCCCTTGTAAAATATGTACCAGTGGAATTCACTCTGCTGTAGAAAAATATTATAAAAAAAACTAAGAGGTATTAGTGTTTCATTGTTTGCATAGTCTCAGAGTATTTGCGTTGCTGCATTGTAATTATATTTTTATTTTTTCAAAAAAAAAAAAAAACAATGACTGGTTATTGGGAGTAAGATGATATTTTAACTAGGATTCAATAGTCATTATCATACTGATTGGGATAAATTAGTTTTCTTATATTTTTATTGTAATAAAATGACTTAGTTGCCTCTAAAAAAATAACTAAAATGATGTTCAAGAATTTTTTAGTATTTTTATTTTTTTAAAAACAGTAAAATAAAAAAATTATCCTTGGAAGCAAAATTACTCAATTGATGTTCAGGGGTTTTTTCATATTTTCAATATGGTTTTTTTAGTTATAATTAAGTTGGACTAGGGGTGATTGGGTAATTGAACAAATAAAAAATATTATTTTTAAAAAAATGGAGTTAGTGTGTAAATCATTTTCATACCATTTAGGTCATGCGTGTGGCGTCGACTAGCAGCCAAAAGCAAGCTCTCGTGGTGGCATTTGAATCGTCTCAAGATCCTCATAATTTCTAAGCAGCGCGTGTGGCCAACAGATCTCTAGTTTAACGTCGATGACCTTTTCTAGAAACATCATATCAATTTCTTATTTAGATTTTAGTGGATTTAAATTTATTATTGAGGGTAAATATTGTTCCTTTTATATTAATGATATTTATTATGGATTTGGTCTTTATACAAATGGTTTGTATATACTTAATTTAGAATTGTTTATGTTCAATATAAACAGCTAAAAGAATACATTAGCTAATAAATATCCATCATATTTTTAGCATTATAGATTAGGTTAAATAAATGAACAATAATCACTAAGTTATATATTTGATTATTTAAATTATTAATCGTATGAAACTTATGAAACTTGTTTTTTAAGGTAAAATAACCAAATCATCTTTTATAGGTAAGAGTGAAAGAACTAATGAATTGTAAGTTTAATACATATAAATATATATGAATCAATAACTATTTGTGCTATTGGTGGATATACATATTTTATTACATTCACTGCATATCATTCTAGATATGGTTATGTGTACTTAAAAAAACACATATTTGAATTACTTGAAAAGGTTGAAAGAATTTAGAAAAAATAGAAAAAAAAACTACAAAAAGTATCAATATACTTCAATCACATCAAGATGGAGAATCATTAAGGTAAGAATTTCTAGATTTTCTAAAAGATAATAGGATTCTTTCATAATAGATAACTCTTGAAACACCACAATATAATAGAGTTTATAAAATGAGAAATCACATCCTATTGAATACAATATAGTCTATAATATGCTATATAGATCTTTCATCTTTTTTTATTTTTTTGCTATACCCTATAAGAAACTACTTACGTTTTAAATAGAGTTTCAATACAATTTGTTGATAAGATTTTTTTCAAGATATAAAAAGGTAAAATACCAAACTTATCATACTTAAAAATTTAGGGATGTGATGCTTATATGGTGAGTAAAGTATGTGAAAAGCTGGAAGCTTAATCAAATAAATGTAAGTTTATGAGATATAAAAAAAATATTAGATATTGTTTTTACTATGTTGTTGAGCAAAAAAGGTTGTCTTAAAACATGTTACCTTCTTCGAGAGAAAATTTATTCTTGAAAGGAACAATCAGAGAAAAATAGAATTTAAAGAAGTTCAAGAACTAAAATCCAAATAGAACTCGAGCTCGAAGCTATAAGATTGGATGCTCAACTTAAAGTTCAAGAAACACAACAACTTTATGTATTTTGTAGGACATGTCATGCGCAATTATAAATGAACTTCTCATGAAACTTGATAATTATTACAAAATATTTTTTCTATATAAATTTTTACATTTCTAAATTACATAACATTAACATAATTGAATAAAAACCCTTGAGTAATATTCAAGGGGATTTAGATGAGAAATACTCTTATATCATTGGAAAAAAAGACAAGGCACACATTACCTATTTAATATTATAATCATTCAACCATAAAAATAATAATCACACTGGTCTTTTAATGTCTATAATCATCCATCATATATAAAAACACATTAATATGCATAATTAAATATATTTCATGCTTGAATTCTAGTAATCGACTTTTTGTACAATTTGAAAATAATATTTCTAATATTTAGAAATAGTAAATCAAACTCATTTTAATAATTTTTCAAACTTTAAAATTTTTTATCTAATACATTTTTCAAGATTTAATAAGAGAAATAATCATATAAAAATTCTTATTAACACCCTAAACAATTTTAGGATAAATTAAATAAGATTTATTCCTCAAAACATAAATATTGTAATTAAATCATAATCCAATCAGAATGTTTTAAAAATAAGAATTTTTTTAATTACATAATTTAACCACTCCTAATCAAATTATTAAAATTATGTCCATGATTAATTTAATGTTTCAATTTTAACATAAAATCAATATTTTATTTTTACCGGCATAGAATTGTAATTTTTCTCAAAATACCCTATTATAATAAGGTATAGACTACAGGGGTAGAATTGTAGTTCTACATCTAAAAACCCTAAACTTGGTCGGAGGCGTATAATCATGACTTTTCCTCTCATCCCCTTTTTTCTTGCTATTGTTGGTGATGGGCACATTGCAAACCACCAGTTGTAAGTCTAGTAGTGGTAGCCAAGGTTGGTTGTTGCCCCTTTAGCCAACATGGAAAATCCTAGTTAGTTTGATCTAGTAAAACCATAACATTATTTTAGGTTTTGTTTGATTTTCTCAAAAACTATGACATAGAAATAAAACTTTTATGAAGAGATTCAAAACCAGTTCTATTATTTTGAAGTTTAAAACTTAGCAGAAATGGAGAACTCCAAATTTTTTCAAAAGTTTACTGCAACCCAGACCTTGTTTTAGTTTTCAGACTTTATATGGTGTTCTAGAAGTCAAAATAAAGCATGCTCAGATGTGTTGGAAAGCTAGAAACAAGATATAAAACTTTAGTGATGGTCTAAAGCCAAACTATATTGTTTTGATGCTCTAAATCTAGATTGAAGTCAGTTAGCTAGGAATTCTAGATTTTCAGCACCAAAAAATTGTTTTAGAAAGGAAAGGAGAATCGGTTTTGTTAGGGATCAAATATTTAGCTATAGAGAAGGGACAAAGGTTTTATCATAGAAAAAAAACAAATCCTAATAGCCATACCAAGGGAAAAAAAAGGAGCTCATTATTTCAGCAATCATATAGTTCTTTTTTTTATTCTTTATCTAATCTTTTATTTTTAGTTGCTAAATTGTTAATAAGGATGTTGAATTCAAATTTATATTTAAGAAATAATTGGATTATTTTATTAATTCTAATTTATAGCTTTCTTATTATAAGGCCATGTAGTCATGAAATTCTTGGCATGATTTGAATATGGTTATATTGAATATCATTTGTTAATTGTAATTAGATGATTTTTGTTTTCATTCTTACAATTTACTGGCCATGAATGGCATGCTTAAGATGTTGATGTAGTAATGAAAAGTTGACGTTCAATATTTATTCATGGATTATTCATCTGATAGTGTGGTTTAGAAACAAATACACACCTTTATAACCTACATTTAAGAATTTTAAAGTGCATAATGAATTTATACTAATTTATGTGATCATGACAATAGATATAAGATTAAGATAGGTATAGTTATTATACCTTAAAAAAGAATATCACATAGAAAAACATTAATGCAAGCAATTAGTCTAAACTTATTGAAGAAATTAAATTGATGAAATCCAAGCCCTAGGAACCTTTCTTTTTCATGAAAATATTTACAGGTATTTTGGGATTGTCAAAATAATATAGGAAATTTTATAAATTGGTACTTGAACCTTCTCCTTGTGAAAATGATACTCTTTTCGCCCTATTTTATTTGTCATGACCCATATAATTGTAGTGAAGTCTAAGGGACATCATGGTCATATTAGATTTTATATGGGGTATTAGAGATACCATATGAGAACTACAAACATATCTAATTATTAGGTCAAGAACCTCTAGCATAGCTTTTTTTTTTAGTGGAAGCAAGGACAAGCTATAACACCCAACTTGGATGAAACTTAATACATGCTAACATGTGTGTGCCATCATCTTTACATCAGACCTTAATAGTGTGGTTACAAGATGGATTAGCTAATATAGTTTAGATGGATGATAAATCATTTTTGGTTAATTCAAGGATGAAAAATGCATGGTTATGTAGTGATGATATTGATCGAGTCTAATTCATAAGCATGTATAACATGGATCGCCCCATTGACTTCTCTATTAGCAAGAAAATAACACACATTAAATGACCCATAATAGATTTTTCTAGGCCAAATAACCTACAAAGAAAAGAAAATAACTTAAAATATGAGCCATAAGATTAAATGAATCATTATGACTTAATAAAATGTTTTGAGGCTTTCGATGAAGCCTATAGGTGTATTGGACAATAGAATTAAATTTGTTAACCAAAGTCAAATTAAGACCATGGATTGATTTTTCTCGATAAGACAAGCCTTCCTCTAACACCATAAAATATAGATGATGGACCAATTAAAGTTCAAAACATGTTAATTGAAGTTAATTTGGGACTAAAAGTGGGACTAAACCAACCTTTATAAATACAAGCATATTAGAAGAGCTTCAGAAAAAAAAAACTTATTGGCAAATTAAACACTTACAAAGACTATTTTTCCTAGTGTTACAATGAGATGCTTGGGTTATATAGAAGCTTGGTAGAACATCCTCTACCAATCAAGCTTGGTTTCAAGCCACTTAGACAACTTTTTTGAAGAATGTCTCTAAACATGATTGATTGTGTGAAGGAAAAAAATAAATGACTTTTAGAATATGGATTTATTAAACTAATAAGATATAGTGAATGGATATCTAATACTAGTGTGAAAAATGAATGCCAAATTATGCATCAGATTTTAGAAATTTAAATCACATCTTTGAAAGATGAATATCCTATACCAATGGCTAATATGCTTATAAATGCATCTAGAAATGAAATATATAGTTTTATGAAAAGCCACTCTAGTTACAAATAAATATTCATTGTAAAAGATAATATTTCCAAGACTACATTCAAATGTCTTAGTTCAATAGGAAAGAGTGAATGAATGACAATGCCTTTTACATTGAAAAATATAGGTGCAACAAACCAAAGAGCTATGAACTTAATCTTTCATGATATGATTGATCATAATATGAAGGTTTAAATTAATGATATTATGATAAAATTAAAATCAAGATCCACTAACTAAATGAACTATATGCTAATTTGAACTAATAAGGATGCATAGTTTAAAAATGAATCCCTTAAAATGGGCCTTAGAAGTATAGGTAGATAATTTTCTAGGGATTTTTAGTGCATTAGTGAGGCATATAGGTAGATAATAATAAAGAATAAGCTATAATGGAAGCAAAACCTCCTCAAAACAAGAAGGAAATACAAAATCTTATTGGCAAGATTAATTTTGTAAGAAGGTTTATTTTAAATATTGCAGGGAAGATTAGACCTTTTACCTAGTTGGTGAAAGGAAAAGCTTTAATGAGTTTTAATGAATGAAAAAGAAACATGTTGCCTTTGAATATATAAGAGCTTATATAGTTAAACCTTAAAGTTAGCCCCATCAAGGCTTGGAAAGTGTTTAAGGTTGTATATTTCAATACTAGAAGGTAGAGGTGTTAAAAAAACCGAAAAACCGATTAAATCAAGAAAACTGGAAAAAAAAAATAACCGAAAAAACCGAACCGTGAAAAAAAACCAATTAAACTGATTAAAATTTTGAAAAAGCCAACCAGTTCGGTTTCAGTTTTTTAAGCCTGGAACCGAAAAAACCGAACCGAACCGAACCCGAACCGAAAAAAACCGAGCCAAACCGGAAAAAAACCGAGCCAAACCGAAAACACCGAGCCAAACCGGAAAAAAACCGAGCCAAAACTGAGCCAAACCGAAAAAACCAAGCCAAACCGGTTTTTGCTCTAAAAAACCGAACCGAAACCGGTCAGTTTGAACCGGTTTTGGTTTTTTTTTTTAAAAAAAAATCGGTTTGGTTATTTTTTTTGATAAAAACCGAACCGAATAAAAAATGAACACCCCTACTAGAATGATCAATTAACAACATCATAGCATAAATAGTGTTCGAATATATGTTGTCAAAGCCTTTTTTTTTAAGATGTTGTAACAAATGGACATTAGCATTTTTGGGTTTAATTTGTATTATATACCATAAAAAAGTTATAGACTGAACTTTGATTGAAAAAAGATATCAAAAGTTACATAGTAATTATGGTTTAATGGATACAAGACTATAAACAAAATTAGTGCAGGGTTGGTCATAATATCTCTAATAGGTCATGAAGTGACCTTATTCTTTTGGCTTGATCTTCTTTGCACAAATAATCAAGATGTTATGAGACCTTAATTTAGGCCTAGAGATACTCCTAAAAATTAGGAGCACAATCAATCACATGATAAGGAATTCATTACTTATTATTCAACTAGTTATCTAGTTCATAAGTATGAAATATCAACTTTAATTCCATACCAGATTGTGCCCACAAACCTCATTAAGAGATTCTCTAATTTTATTTTTGTTTTTTTAATGAGAGAAAACAATAGAAAAGCTAATGACTTGACTCGACATGGATCAAGGTACCTGATGATCTTCAATAATCATAGCATTACCCTTGTCAAAATCATCGATTGATCAACCATACACATCTAACATGATTGTCTTGATAAATAAAGCAATGCAGATTTCATGATCGAAAATGCACATGACAATAACAATAAAATTGTTTCTAATTTTTTTTGTCAAGTACAAGAAAAAAATCTTAAGGACATTAGTTTTTTTTTTTTATCCATAGGAGGATTAGAAGGATTAAACTAAAAAGGATTTGCAAGATCCTTTGCATAAAGTTTCAAGGTCTTTTAAAATTAAAGTGGTTGATTTTATATTCATAGTAGATGTATTACACATGAGTTTGTCACCAATTAGGTAAAGATAATTTATTATAGCCAAGTCATAAAGACTAATGGTTTGTAATCCATATATGAATATGAAGGTGTTGCTGGATTTATATTAAAACAAGGAAAAGGCTGCTAGAAGCTTTTTGTTAAGTTTTAATATGACGCGTGATAGTTGAATCCTATTAAAAATACTATAATTCCTCTATTATAAGCTTAATGATGTTTCGGTTTTTCCAACCATCTAATGCAATCTTCAAGAACAACATATTTTCTTCCAGACTTTTAAATTTACATAATCATCTTAAAGATGAATTCTTTCTCTTTTAAAGTGTAGGAAATGTGAAGATCTTCCTCATTCTAAGATATCTTTTGGTAGAATGAACCAGAATATTCTCCTTTTTTTGCTATGACTAGCACTCATAGTAGACCATTCAATGTGTAGTCTATTTAAGAGGCTTTATTTTAGAGCAAAATTTAAAGCTACCATTTTAATCTTAGAAAGAACGTAGATTATTTAAGGTTCTTCGTTGAATCTTTACAAAAAATTATCTAGGGTTTTTAGAGAATATTTAGATTTTGTAAGAGATGATGAATTGGGTGCAATTTAACCTAAATATCATGCCTAAAATCTAAAGAACGTGTAATTTTCAAATCAAATTGATTTAGGTGAAAAATATTATTTTCCATATAATATTTAATTGGTTTTAGTACAAGTTTGATAGGGTTAATAATCCTTCATTTAAGAAATAAAGAAACATGAGAGGCATTGTTTACACCTGAAATAAACGTACATGTATCAAGCATAAAGAACAATGATTGTTCATCACAAAATAAGAGAAGAAAACTAAAATCGTTTATGAGTTAAAAGAATCGATTGAGTTGGAGGAGTTCTTAATCGACCAGGAGTGTTGAAGAAGCAATGAACTAGTCAACCAAGGGACCAAGAGTCACTATTGCTCATAAGAAAGTAATCAAAAAATAGAGTTTGAAAATACACACAACTAGAGAGATACCATCCTATTTAGAGCGAGAATCATCAATGGAATAACTAATCAAATACGAGAGATTAGACTAAGATTCAAGTGTTATTCAATAAAAGAGAGATTTGTCTTTTATTAACATTTAATAATCTTTTTTATGTGATACCAATATATGTATATGTTTAGAAATATTTATGTAAATAGAATTCAAACTCTATAACGATATAAATAGAGTTTTATTATGTAAATTATAGTTAAACTTACATATTCAATTGGCTACAAATTTATTTGTCTTTTTTTTTTCATGGAAGGTTTTTATTTTTTTCCTTATTAGTTTATTTAATTTCATGCATTTTAATTTGTACAATCTTCTTTTCTTTCTAGACTTGTGTTTAGATTTATATGATTGTGTTTTTAGAAAAAATTACTCAAGAAACGAAGGTTTAACATTAGAGATAATCGTTATTTATAGAGCCCATTTGATATTTTAGCAGCTGTTATTTTTTGCTTGGAAATATATTAAAATAATATATTTTTTTATTTTTAAAAATTTATTTTTGATATTTGCATGCCGATCTAAAAATATTAAAAAAAAATAATTTAAAAAATCAAAAATCAAAATTTTATAAAAATATTTTTCAATTACAAAAATAAACAAACGATATTAGATTGAATGACCAAGTTTTAGAATTTTGTTTTTCAAAATTAAAGTATCTACCTTCCTAAAATTAGCACCTCTTTTCTTGTTTCATGTTTTTTGGTGTTTTCTTCTTAATTGTTAAAAAGAAAAGATCTTTATATTTTTGTGGCTTTCCTTTTTCCACTCTTCAACTCTCAATTACAGACACGCAAAAGAAAGAAAGTAGACGCGGAGAGAGGGGGAGAGAGAGAGAGAGAGCAGAAGCATGACAATGGCGTCTTGGAATGTAGGTGCGTATCAGAAGGTGTGACAATCAATCACCAATTCACGGAGGTTTTCTTTTAATTGATTCGTAATTGATCTATTCATGTCTTCTCACATATCATCATTTTTCAGTAATTGCTCTTTAACTATATAATTTGGCAGCAGACACCAGCACTTGATGTAACATGCAGAAAGAAAGAAAGAGACAGAGATCGTTCCTACCCTTATAAAGTCATTGAAGTTACACCTCCTCCAAAGAATCTTGGTATCCGTTGCTTTCCCCCTGTAAGTTTTTCTTTTTCTTCATTTGTTTCTTCAAACATCAAACACAGAACACTCGTGTTTTGGGAGATCTTTGCTAACCATGGGGTTGTTTGCTACATAATTTAAGGGTTTGTTTTTCTGAGTGGATAAATTAGAGGAAAGTGCAATGCAGTTGAGAATTACCATGCGATGCTTTGGGTATGTATGGAAATGGAAAAGTTGTTACCGTAGATGTGAGATTTCGGCTGTGATTTGCAGCTGCTTTGGTATAAAAAATAAATCAAAGCTAAAATCTGTTCCTTTAGAAAGAGCACTCTGGGTGTTAAGGCAAAAGGCAACAATCCTTTCTGTTCTGTCTTATTTTATATTTAATGAACTAATGATATGAATAACTGAGAGAGAACACAAACAAATTAATGAATGCTGGCATAGGTTAGCAATATGAAAGATGCATGCTGTGCTTAAATTAAATGATGTCAAAGGAGGAGCAAAGTTAAATAATAAAGGGGAGGGCAGAAATTGGATGGAGTGCTATGTCTGCTGTTCACAGCTTCCTCATTACTGGGCATTAGAAGTTTGATTTGCTTATTGGAGAACTGAAAGGTACACTGCACTTGGTGCTTGCCTAATTCTTCACAGAGAGAAGGTTTGGTGTTGATCACCTGGTGGAATGGGAAGAGGTTCTCATGTTTGTCCTAGGATCCTCACTCCAGTCCTCAACGCTCCTTTTCCAGCTCTATGGCTCCCCTGATGTAACTTGCGTGTAATCAAATTATTGTAAGAAATCTCCAAAATTGACCTTATAATGACACAGATAAGAGAACTCGACATAAATAAGAGGATTCAACATAAAGTTTGAATGGATATACACATGCATACATAGAAGGCTACTGCAAAGAAAAGTTAAGAGGTCGCCATCGCAACATAGATAAAGGTACAAATCCCTGAGATACCTTTCACCTGCTTGCTGATACCAGAGCTACTTTAAAGGATAAAAGAAGAGGAATAAATATCAGCTTTTATATTGTTTAAATGCTGTCCAGGCTTCCACTGCTCCACAAATGGGGGGTTCCCCAAAAGGAATTGGGGAAATTAGGGTATTCTTGCAGCACCATAATTCCATGTTCTGTGTATCCTCTGATTTGGGAAAAGACTGATGGCTATAATATGGGGTCAAATTACGAAACAATGAGCTGTTTTCCTTGCGTTTATGAGTTGTAAATGCAGACCCTTCTTTTGTGGTCCGTGTACACTAGAAACAGAAAATTCAGTGATCTGTCTGTCCTTGGTCATCTTCTTATGCTTGTATCTTTGTTCATCGGATGAATTTGATGTTACTATTGTGCATCAAAAAAAATTTCTTGTTCATTTAAGTTGTTCCTGGTGTAGCAGAACCTGCAATGTGGAGAAAGCGTGACAATTGAAGGGCAAGCATATACCATTTCATCTGTAACTCATCGATACCAGCTTCGAAGGGGGAAGTATGAACCTAGCGAGAAGAGACTTGATGTTTTGTCGACAGGGAGATACATCTTGAACTTATATTTAGAGAACTTGCTAGAACAATCTTGATATTTTATGTTGTTAATTTCACAATCATTTGTCTCCTGAAAATTCATAAGCTTTACAGGAGAATGAATCTCCTACTGTGTTACTATAATTACTAGGTTTATAGAGTCCAGTCGTCAGCATCATGGTTAAAGTTTTGAAGTTTCTGTATACTTTGCTGCGGAACAAACTTAACAGCATGTCTTTGGGAACACTCGTAATAATACTCTTGTTAAAAAAAAAAAAAACAAAGAGAAAAGAGTTGCAACAACCAAGCAAAAGAGTAAAAGACTTTCTCAAGATCAATAATTCCAAGTCATACAAAGCAACAAAGGTTGAACCAAAAAAGCAAATGAAAATGTTAAGAGGGCTGGCCAATTTTTTCTGCAGGTGTGGAGTCTCATCTTTCTATATATTTTTTCTTTCTTCGTGTCTTTAACAAAGAAATAGGAAGTGAAAAAACATAGAAACAACATTTTATCAGCTACAACATTCAGGACTAAGAAGAAACATACCAAATGCTTATACAATAGCTTCCTAGAAAGCCCTTCTAGGTCTATAAATGCTCGCTCTGGCATCAGCAGTCTGTCCTAGAACATCCATTTCCACACTCTGCTTTCTTTCGTTGCCTAAATAATCATAGTTCTTTGGATTGATTATTTAGCTCTAACGTTGATACGTCAATCTTGACTTGAAAGAAACTCATATCGTACCTTTCTCTCCTAGTTTATTTTCATGGTTGCATCGATCTTTGAGTTCCTTAACCAGGAGCCCCACTCAAGGTTGGGTGAACCAGTGGCTTTGAAGCTCAAAGCAGCCTGCAAGGGAGTAAAAAGGGAAAACAAATCACCATCTCCAAGCAAGAAGCAGGTAAACAATCAAATTCAAACAGGAAAGGTGCATGCGCTCCTCTACAGGCATTTTTTTTTGTCAATCATCCATCGATTCTAATCTCATAAACGGATAAGTATATCAACGTAAATGGGTCACGATACATGGGAAAAAAAGATAATCATCTTCCATTTAAAAAAGAAGTAAGAACTTTTTAAATCCACTCCTTGCACTTTAGGTGCAACTTCTCATGACTTTTCTCTTTTGCAGGAACATGAACCACCCAGCCTTGCCTACATCGATCCTTATAAGTACGAATGCTCGTATGAAATTCACTAACATGTCTGCGCACCACCAAAAACAACAGATCAACATAAAAAATCAGAAACAGAGAAGAACATCACAGGCTTGAACAATAATCAAGCATGTTTGTGGGCATACAAAACAAAAATTGATACACCCTTCAGGCTTCTTATATGAACGTCAAAGGCTTGAACTCTTCTTATAAGAATTGTTAAGGGAGAAGATTTCATTCACCTTTTCTCCTTTTCCATTCGCCTCCCTTTTCCTCTCCCTATTTCGTGCCTATCCTCTCTCCTCCCTCTGCAACTTTCTCTAGTCCATCGCAGATCCCTCTTCTTCTACCTGATGCCTCCTTCATCAGATTGGTTCGGAACATCCTCACCCTCTCCTTGCAAGTTTCTTTTCTATGATATGCCTTATTTTTCTTCTCGATCTGCTATTTATTTTGTGCCTAATCTCTCACCCTTGTAAAGGAAAGAAAGGAGACGAATGAAATAAGTGGAAAACACGTGCCCTGTTAGAGTTCTAGGCATGAGCACGCACCGACGAATGGACACCGCCTAGAATTCGGCAGTGAAGGACAGTGGCAGCTCACATTGGGGAGCAATGAATTCGGCAGGAAACTTTATTGATTGCTGCAAGTCATGGGTCCTTGACTTGGCATGAAACTGAACTTGAATGACAGAATTTTTAAGGTGACAAAAATATAGCTGAAATGTCAGTAGAGGGTTGACATTTAGACAAACAGATTTTGGGTTACAGTTATAATAGTATGGTAGGTAGTTATGACGGTTACGATCATGACATCACGAGGAAAATAGGTGTCTAGATCATGGGGACATGACTAGGATTGCTTCTCAAGACACTAAGATCATGCGATCATAAGTCAAAACCATTCACTAAATTCATGGGAACATGGAGGAGAAAATGCCCCACCACTTTCTAAAAAGTAAGGATGGTAGTTATATGCTTTGTAACCTCTCATAGTTGTCTATAAATAGGCTTGGAAGGCCTTGGTTGTACAACATGAAATCTTTGTGCATAACACACACACATTTGTATTGTGTAAATCTTTTGCTTACGAGATTAATAAAGGTTGAGAGATTTTTCTGTATTTGGTGTGTGCTTTAAGATTGTTTACTTGTGTTGATTATTTGCTTATGACAAGAAAATTATGGAAACCTTTTTGGGTGAGCGAAACACATAGTTATAGGTAAACATAAGTGAAAGGGAAGGCAAGGCTTAGTATGGTAGACACTAGACTATAGGGCTGAATTTTAGTGTGAAAAAATTAACCATGTGAGGTATTAGAGCCTGGTTCGTTCTAAGATCGTGTAGCTCGAAGTTATGGAAGTTATTCAGGAACGTTTGGTGTGTCTTGAGATTTTGATAGGGCAAGAGGAATAAGGTGAAGAATGCTCTATCATTGATCGATTAAAGGAAGCTGTGGAAAGTGTTGAAAGGACTGAAAGTTTGTACATTTCTCTTGCGGAAAAATAGACTGAACGATTGGAAGCTGCCGAAGAAACTATTTCCATTCTGAAACAAGTAGTAATAAACTCTCCTAGTGGGGTAAGTACATCAAAGCGTAATGTTCCTAAACCGAAGTCTTTTGGTAGGGCAAAAAGTTCTAAGGAACTTGAAAATTTCTTGTGGGACATGGAGCAATACTTTAGTGTTATGAAGATCAGCGTGGCTGAACAAGTGAATCTCACTGTGATGTATCTCACGGGTGATGCTAAACTTTGGTGGAGGACAAGAATCGAAGAGAACTTAAATGCTGGACATCCCAAGATTAAGAGAGCTGAAAGAACAGATCCTTCCAAACAACACATCCTGGATTGCGTGAGAGGAATTGATAAAGCTCAGACATGAAAGATCAGTTCGTGAGTATGTTAAATTTTTCAGTTTTTTTATTCTCGACATCAAGAATATGTCCGAGGAGGACTATTTATTCAAATTCATGTCTGGACTTCAACCTTAGACACAAACGAAACTAAGATGATAAAAAAGTAAAAGATCTATCCTCCGTTATTGCTGCTATAAACAACTTGGTTGATTTCAAATCAACTACTAGAGAGGGCTATGTGTCAGCCTCCTTTAAGTCTAAGGTAAAGGACAAGGAGGAAAAGAAAAAGAAGAAGTTCGATGAGGGTGCATTGAAGGCTACCACGGATAAAGGCAAGTCTAAGTTAATGGGTGCACAAGGTAAAGGTACCAAACCAAACTTTGCTTGCTTCATTTGTGATTGTCTTTACTTTGTGAGAGAATGTCCAAAAAAGGAGAAGCTAAATGTTATTCGGGTTGGAGATAGCGATGAAAATGAGGGTGTAGTTACGCACGTCAATCCTATGTGTGTGCTAAACTACCTAGTAGCTGAATCAGGGGATACAACTGTTGAAACCAGTCTTGTTGATCAAGACTTGGCGAGGATTGATGCAGTGCGAAAAGGAAAGTCAGGGGCAGGAGATCTAATGTATGAACAGATCAGTGTGAATGAACAACCAATTGATGCCATACTAGATTCAGGTACAACCTACACATTTGTGGTTGATCGATTAGTGAAAGCTCTTGGTTTGAGATTGAGCAGTAGCCATATCTCCATGAAGGCAGTCAATTCTAAGGCACATAAAATTGCAAGTATGTCCTATGACATGCTGATTGTGTTGGATCGATGGAGAGGTAAGCAAGTTGTGATGGACCCTATTTGGGTGTTACCACAAGTTCTGCTAGAGATAAAAGAGGACTTGACTTTAGAAGTACATCCAATCTAAATACTAGATAAAAGTGAAAAAAGAACTAAGAAACAAGAAAATATTCATTATAAAGATACTTTGGAAATAATATGGGAATGAGAGTCAGAGATAAGAAAAACAATATCCAGAGTTATTCTCAAATTCAGATATGAATTAAGTTTTGATAATGAAAGTTTTGTATGAGGGAAGAATGTAAATCCCGGGAAAAATAAATAAATAATAATATAATAAAAACTATGGTGTAATGAAATAAAATAGTAAATGAAAAGAAAAGGGGGATAAGAAGATAAAAGAAAAGGAGTTTTTTGCTAAAAATGTATATTTTTCCAGTAGCAAAAACAATCTAGCCATTTTAACAAATAGCTAGACTGATTTACATAAACTGGTTAGACCGTTTTCAAAATGGTCAGACCATTTTACTATTATCCCTGATATAACCTTACAGGTGTAGTAAGAGAGAAAACATAATTTCACTTCTTCTTCCTTTCTTTCATCTTGAAGGGCTAGATTAAGGTTTATGAGTGAAAATAGAGGGTTTTGAGAGGAAAAGCACATCCACACTAGAAACTAAAAAAGATCAGAGAGAGAGAGAGAGAGAGAGAGAGAGAGAGAGAGAGAGAGAGGATTGAGTATGAGAGAGAAGGTGAAGAAAGAGAGGAAAAAATGGTGGAATGCGGAAAGTTTTGACTGTTCGGTAAAGAGTTCTAAAGTTAATCTAGCAAGTTGTATGAAATGAATAACAATTGAAATTTAATTTATGAAATTAATGCTAGGATTTATGGTGGAGATTTAAGAGAAATGAAAATTAACTATAAATTAAACAAATTGAGTTAGATTAAGTTGTGTTGAGTGATGAAATTGGTTGAAATAATGAAGAAAATCACGAGGTTATTAAGGGTTCAATGGTTGGCCACTGAGGTGCTAAATTTTGTGTAATATAATTATGCATAGTTAAGTGATATTGTGATAAATTAATGTATAATTTTGTGAAGGAAATGATTTTAAATGAGTTTAGTTAGGTTACGTAGATTTAAATGTTTACATTGTTAAAAAATTTGAAATTAAGGGAGGATATTAAACCTAAAGATTAATGTTATTGTGAATGTGTTTGACTTCTCATGAAAAGAAAGATTTAATAAAATGTATTTTAAAATAAATCATAGTATTAGAAGAAGTTAGGGTGCCGACCAAAAAAAAAAGAATAAATAAATAAATTGATGCAAATGTGATATTGTTTGTGTGATATAATGCATGTATGAACATCATCATATGAAAGAGAAACTATAGATGTTGATGAAATTGTCATTGAGTTTTATTAGAACTTTTGTATGTGTAAAGAGAATGGGTAAGAGTTAGTGAATTTATTTGTGTTCTGAAGAACGTGTTAAGAAATAAATGATTTTCGTATGCCTAATTGGAAGGAAATGAATGTGCTTATTGACTTGTTTGATAGTAGTAGTTCTTGATGTGAGATTTAAATTGGTAATGGTTAGAAAAATGAAGTTTGAGAATATATATGTGTGTACGAGTTGTAGAAGTTTTTTTTGTTGAGTTAACTAAGAAAATAGATTTAATGAGAAATGAAAATTCAATGAGGATTTAATTGGACATGAAGGTTAAATTGAAAGAAATTGATTTAAAATATCATTATGTAGAATGTACATGGAATAAAAAATAATATGGTATACTTGTTGATGCATGAGAAGCCACAGGAGTTGTGCAACAACATGAAGGTACTACTAGAGCTTCTACAACATGTAGGTGTCGTGTACGTCAACCTTTTTCTTTACTTAGTTTATTACAATAGTTTTGATGATGCAATGATATTATGTGTAAGAATTATGGTTTTAAAAAGAAGGAATTACTTTCCGGTAATAGGACTAATGCTCGGTAATGAGCAACAAAATTAGATTCTTGGAAGTGGGAATAATGCCCAATAAGGGGTGAAGGAATTAATTTCTGGTAATAGGATTAATTCTTGGTAATGGGCAACGAAATTAAATTCTTGAAGGTGGGAATAATATCCGGTAAGGGGTAAAGGAATTAGTTTTTGGTAATGGGATTAATGCCCGAAAATGAGCAATGAAATTAGATTCCCGGAAGTAGGAATAATGTCCAGTAAGGGGCGGAGGAATTAGTTTTTGGTAATGGAACTAATGCCCAGTAATGAGCATGTAAATTATATTCCCAAAAATGGAAATAATATCTAGTAGAGGGTAAATGAATTAATTTCTGGTAATTGGACTAATGTCTAGTAATGGATGATAAAATTTAGATTTCTGGAAATGAGGGTCTTTTAATGCTATAGAGTCATATATGTTTTGATCTTATGAATAAAGGTAAAATTTGAATTTAAATATGATATCAAATAGAATGACGAAGAAAATTTTTCATGCTCGGTTAGTAAGAGTGTCAGTTGATAACATGATAAAAAATTAAAAGTGTAAATAAATAAAGAAAACAAAACATAATGAGAAACCAAATGATCTCACTCCCTAATCATATTGAAATGACTTTGATTTATAAGTACATGAGTAATAAATTTATACATGAATCTATTTATGAGAGATAATTGAACAAAATAAAATGAGATACATAAAAGTAAAGAAAATAGTTGAATATCTATTTAATAATATATTCATAAAAAAATATAGATTATATTCTCTCATTCCTGGATTAAGTATTCTTAAAAATAAAGCACAATGCACAATTTTTAAGGAAATCATTAAAATATATTAATTTCTTTATCAATATTATTTGTCTTCCTGTTCCTATCCCAAATCATATCTTTACATTTTCATGTTAATTTTTTTTTTTAGTAAGTTTATTATATCATTAGGTTGCATTAAGTTGCAAATCAGATCAAATATTTTTTTATGTAAAAAAAATAATATTTAGGAATTGCTAACGTGTTATCTAGTAAAAAAAAAATTAAATAGTATGGGATTGACCTAATATGACCTTGTCGACTTGCCGGGTATAAAGACAACCCAAATGACCGGTAAAAATGTAGTTTGACAAAAAAATCAAGACAACATCATTTTGTTTAAATATTGAGATAACAACATATTGAATCTCGACCTTAGTCAACTTGGGTTAACCTATTCAATCTGCAACACGAGTCATGAGACTTGGGATAACCTTATAGAAAGCAAATCAAAGAAAATTATGAAGTTCAATCCCCAATCAACCCAATATTGAATGATGAAATTGAAAAAACAATTTAATTGAAAAAAGAACAGAAGAAAAAGACTCAAGTACACTGGCTAAACCTACAACTCGGGTCATTAGGGCTACACGTGGGCGTGGGCGTGAGTGGCGTCATGGGGGTCAAGGAGTAGCCACCTAATTGTTCGTTCCAAGGTCAATAGGAGACTCGAATATACAGGCCTTATCAGAATAACCAAGGCGTAGAGACTCATTGTGGCTAAGGAAGATATTAACACCCCTTGCGCATCTTACCTGAAAGCTGCATTGTATGATATAGATATGATTTAAAGGTTTTGATGGGTTCCTAATCGATGGTCTATCTATGACTTAGAATAAAGATTTACTCCCTTGAATAAATCTGGCATTTTGAATTTATTATGGGCTCGTATACCCAGATAAATTCTTATGGAAGGGGTTCATGAAGGTGCCTTGAAAAGGTTCACATATCCTGGAAGGTGAAAATATTTCTCATAACTCGTATATTGTGCTGAAAAATACTTCCAATTAGAATTTCTAAATATTCAGAATAATTCTGAGAATTCTCTAACTAATATTTGGTATTTAAATATTAGCCTGCTTGTAAATCTAATATTTATACTAGAATATTGACCATGAATTCTCATGAATTAAAACATTTAAGGGGGTTATTGTAATATTGACCAAGTTCTCATGGATTTATAAACTGGTTATTGAATAAATAAAAATGTATGCAAAGATATTTTTTGTATATATATAAAAAAAGTGCTAAAACTTACCATATATTGTTACTTTTTTCAAAATATGATTTTTTATTATTTTTTAAGAGACTTGGCCATGTAAAAAAAAACATATTTTTTTATATTTTTTAAATGAGAATATTTTTTGAATTCTTTTGATTTTTTTTAAATTCCAGTGAAAACCAAGTATTTTAATATCAGGCCCGCATCTTAAAGTGTAAGTATACAGTCCTGATATTAAATAATTTTTTTGGAAAAAGGTGCGAGAAACCCACAAATAATTTTAGATTGGTCCTTAATTATTTTTTTAGAATTTATTTGAGGTATGTTTGGCAAAACTCATTTTTATTTAAAATTGAAACAGTTAAAATAGATCTAAAGGTATGTATGGCAAAAACACTTTAGGCCAAAAACCCTTTCACAAAAATATTAGCAAACCAAAAGGCTTTTACCAAGTGACCTGATTTTGACCCGACCGTGTTGACCCGAAAAGATCGATTTAATCATAGACTGAACCAAAAACCAAAGTTTTTTAAAAAACTAAACCAAAATAAAGATTTAAACCAAAATAAAATCAAAACAAAAAAAACCATAAAATTTTCTTACGAAATCAGATCAAACACTAAGAAAAATGAAAAACACGAGGAACATTCAAAATAAAACCCAGCAACATAAACATTAAACCAGACCAAATTTCAATCAATAAAAGATATGGTTTTGTTTGCAATTAAGCATAGATCAAGAATCAAGGTTTCATTTGCTTTGATTATCATTAAATCAACACGATTTTGTTAAAAGAAGGTTTTGGTCCAAAACCAAAACCTTAAGATTAAAACACTTAAAAACATATTATTGATGCAAGAATAACCTAGATTATTGACTCATGATGATGTATGAACATGCAGAGACCAAAATAAACTTTTAAAAAAACCTAAAACTATTACTCAAGACAATGTTCTTTAGATGAATATGAAGAACACAAACCTAGACTGCTAAAAAAATATGAATTAATGCCAAACCTAGAAATTAACCTTCCAGATAGGGGTGATCATTTTCGGTTCGGTTCGGTTTTCATAAAAAAAAGTAACCAAACCGGTTTATGAAAATCAAAACCGAACCGAAACCGGTTCAAATCGACCGGTTTCGGTTCGGTTCGGTTATTTTAGAACAAAAACCAGTTTTTTTGTGTTTGACTCAGTTTTTCGGTTTGGCTCGGTTTTTTCTTGTTTGGCTCGGATTTTTTTCCGGTTTGGCGGTTTTTTTTTGTTTGGCTCAGTTTTTCTGATTTGGCTCGGTTTTTCCTGTTTGGCTTAGTATTTTTTTGTTTGGCTCGGTTTTTTTCGGTTTGGATTTGGTTCGGTTCAGTTTTTTTTATTTCAAACTTATAGAACCAAAATGGGTGGTTTTTTAAAAATTGTAATCGGTTTTTTTTCATAATTAGGTTTTTCAGTTATTTTTTTTCTGGTTTTCTCGATTTAATCGGTTTTTTATTTTTTTTGCTTACCCCTAGTTTTAGGCTTCTAAACTTCCAGTTTTCGGTCCATATAAACCACATTGTTACTAACAAACATTCTTGATTCAGAAATAATGACAAATAACATCAAATCATTAAAAACATACTTAAGATTTCAACTTCCAAAACTGCAGCCCCACTGACAGCCAACAAAACATTAAACTTCAGTCCAAAACTGACTCATTAGGACAAAAACCAAGTCTAAGAACCCAGGACATGAACTATAACCTAGAAATATGCATCAAATACCTATTGTCATATTTGGAAGATTCCAAAAAAACATTTCATTTCAGCAAGAATAACATTCAAACACCATTCTATACATCCAGTAAACATTAACAACTAACTCAAAGCAATTAAGCAAAGAAAACGACATTTTCATTCATCAATCTATATAAATGCTAAAACACAAAATAATGCTAAAAAGATTAAAAAATGTCATCAAACATTGCAGGCCACATGGACTCCATCCTTGAGTTTTTACAAGGTTATACCTTCTCCAAGCTTGCTAGCTATAGGCTACTACTTCCCTTGTCTTTTCCTCTCTTTTTTCCCTTTCACTTTCTATTGCTTGACTTTTTGTATTAGGCTATTGAACCTTCACAATAGGGTCTTTTCATAGGGTATTTACTCTTTTTTTTTCTCTCTATTTTCTCCTTTTTTTCCTTTGATTTCTAGGGGTATTTTTAGGGGTTTTTTCTAGGTTTTTTTTGTGGATTCCATAAAATATTGATCAAAGCTCAGCCTTTTGATCAAAATAAGAGATCTATGGAAAAACACTAACAACTAGAAGCTTTTGTATCAGGCTAGTTTTGTAATGATGGTTTTGGTTTTAGGGGTACTTAGTGGTTTTGCTAGACTTGGAGGACAATAAATTATTTCTAGCACTTTAATCTTGAGAGAGAGGTTTTAAAGTCATTGATAAAAACCATTTGAGAAGCTTTAAGTGTGAAAACACGAAAACATAGGAGGCTTTTGAAAAATAGGTGTCATAGTCTAAGCTGACTTTGTTAACCACTTTCGAGGCTTTGCTGGAGTAACTTCGATGTCAACATCATCAGAAACCACCTGAAGTTGATAGAGAAGGTGAATATCTTTTGTTCAGATCCAACTTTGCTTAATTTGGAAGTCTGTAGCGTCATATTTATTTATCCAAAGATGTCAACTTGATTAGCATAGAATTTGAAATTGTAGTGATGGTTGATCAGGGATAAAATGTTGGAGACTTTTATGGAGGTATTGGGATGTAAACATTAAATTTCATGGAAATAAGGTTGTAGAGGGGATGTTGTTCTTCCATTTTCAGAAAACCTTGTGCCATTTGGAGGTCTAGAACTCCACAACGAGCTCTTGGAAGGTGCTAACTCGATCATCCAAAACTTTCAATGAAAAAGATGAACAATGGGTGAATGACGTATCGTCTAGGTTAAATCCTAAGAAATTAGGGTTTTTAATCTGAGATCTGATAAATTTTATTTTAGACCTTGTTCTTCCAATTGCACCTGTAATTGCTTCTCAAACTTTATAATTTCATGCAATTTCACCCCTACCAAACTCAATCATCAACTCCAAAGTTTAGTGTCATTTTCGTCTTAGTCCTTGGTTTTTGATTTGTGCACTTGGACCTTTAATTGACCATCTTCAATTTGGCCCTTGATTTGGTCAATTCCAGCCCTTGAAGTCTTGCACCTTTTACGATTTGGTTATTGTTTTGAATTTCTTCAATTAAATCCCTAATTGACTATCAAACTTAATTTGTATTTCAATTAAGCTCCTGATTTAACCAATTAAACTTTTTAAAGTTCAATTTCAGTCCCTACACTCCATTTTCCTCCAATTAACACCCAAATTGACTCCAAAAAATTGATTTTTCTTACAATTAAGTCCTCAACAAATTAAATTAAGCCTTTTAAAATCCTCATTGAGTCCTTACTCGTCTAGATTTGCATTTCCTTACCTCAAATAAAAATATTACCTCAAAATCAGAATTTATTTCACCACCTCTTTGTATTTTTAATTCAAAACAGGCTTAAAGGCGAGTTTGTCAAACATATCCTTAAGCCTAAATTCCTTTTATTAAAATAATAGCTAGCCAAATAAAGCCTTAATACCTGATCCAAAACAAAACCAATTGGGTTTACTTGAAAATACTAGTTCAACCTTGAACTGAACCGAAAACCATGGTTTGACCCAAAACTAAAGCAAAACAAACAATTAAACCAAAAACAGATCAAAACTAAATAAAAAAACACAGAAACATAAAATTTTCTAACAAAAACATACCAAACACTAAGAACATGAAGAACACGATGAATATTCAAACTGAAACCCAGCAAACACAAATCACAAACTAGACAAGTTTTCATGCAATCAAGGACAAGGTTTTGTTCGTAATCCTGTGTGAATCAAGAACCAAGCATCCATTTTCTTTCATTAACTCTCAAAAACCACGATTTGATTAAAATGTGTTTGGTGGGCAGTCAAAAAAACCCTAGAATCTAAATGCATGAATACGTATTATTGATGTGTTTTAACCCTATATTATTTTCTAAAGATGACAAGATAAACATGTCTGTGCCAAGAATTAATCAAAAATAGCTAAAAAGACAAAAGGTTAAGGAAAAGTTAATGCGAAGAACATGAACTCAAAATTTAAAAAAAATTCAAAAATTGAAAAACTAATGTCAAAACCTAGATTTGGTCTTCTAGGCCTTTAAACACATTGTTTTTTGGTCCTCACAAACCACATTACCAATACCAAGCATAGTTGAATCTAAATAACTAACAAAAAACATTAAAACATCACAAATATGCATTAAATTCCAACTTATAACTGCAACCCCAATGACAGCCAACAAAAACTTTAAATTTTGATTAAAAATTGACTCTTTGAACACTTGGAACCCAAACCATGCTCAGGAACCAAGAAACTAATAAAACAGAAAAGACATTAAGCACCCACTGCCACCTTTTGGCAGAATCCAAAACAACTATATTTTATCAAAATCAGTCACAAACATGTTGTCCTGACACTTAGTAAAACAATACCAACTCCAAACAAGATTTAAACAATAAAAATAATATTTTTACATATTAATCAAAACAAAACTAAAAAACATCATAACACTCAAACAAGTTCAAAAAACATCAAAAAAAGGTTTAAACATTGTCACACCTGGACAACACGGCGACCGATTAAAAAATAACACTTGTTTGAAAAAGAACAGAAAAGGTCTTGTTCAAGGAGTCGCCACCTAGGATTATGGTCACTAGGAACCCTAACTGGTCAATAGAGATTCTATGGTCCGGGACTCGTTACACAAAAGGAAAGATACTATCACCCCTTAAACGTCCTGCCTGAGGCAGGCTGCATTGTTGGTTTTGTCATAAATTGCTAACATTTTGTTGGTTTATGCTATAATGGTTTGCGTGTAATATTCCTGACTCTGGCGCCAGTGAATATTCAACTACGGATACTTCCAACTCTGGCGCTGGTAAATATCACGTAGCTATAAAAAACAAAATAAATTTAAATCAGTATTTTTTTATTCCTGACTCTAGCGTCAGTGAATAAACAAATAAAAAAATAAATTTATTTTTTACGCATACACAATTTATTTATTTTTATTTTTTTAGGGTTGGGCCCAGCTCAACCCATATGGGCTGGGCTTGACCCAACCAGCCAGGCCCGGTCACTGGCCCAAGCCAGTGACCTGGCCGAGCAAAGCAACACCCGTGGAAAAATCCACGTGTGTTGCTACATTGTGCAAGTGAATTAACATTCACTTGCACACTGTGCTGCTAATTAATTGAAACTATGCGAAAGGCAGAGAAAGCGGCTTACCTGGTTGGCTGGAGGCGACGAAGACGATGGCAAAGCTCCTTCTGTGTAATTGAACCATGCTTGGCAGGGCACCCTTTTCACTCTTCCTTGTGTTCTTCTGGCCTTATTTTTTCTGTTGCTAATGACTTGGAGCAGAAACTGATCTGCTGGAGGCGATGAAGACGATAGTGAAGTTGATGTTGGTCTCTGTGTTTTCTGCTTGTGTTTTCCTTTCTTTATGCTCACTGTTCTCTTATTTTGTTTTCTCAGTTCTTGAGATGAACGAACTAAGAAGGTAATGGGTCTGCCGGTTTCCTCTGAGTTTTTGATTGATTTCGGGTTGCTCTTTTTATGCAGGGACTAAGACAATAGCAAGGCTCTCGTCTCTGTGTATGCTGCTCTCTTTTTCTCTCCTCCTCCCCCTTTTCCTCGTCCCCAGAGCTCTGTATTTATAGGCGATGTGCCTGGTCTTCTCTTCGCGCACGGATTGCCTTTGGATAAGCACGGGTAAGAGGGATGCGTTGGGGTTTCATTAGGATTCGAATACCTGAGCTCAATCCTTATCTACCCGGGGCATTTATCTTCATGAGGATAGGGATTAGTCTTTGTGTTTTAGCAGGACTGGGACGCTGTCATTTCACATTTTTGCTCTTCTTTGCAGGTGGGTTTGCAACGCCAAAAGAAGAAGAAGAAGAAATTGTGCATGGCTGAAACGACGCCGTTTTGGACTGAAATTGACCATTTCTCATTTTTGTCCTTGCAGTTTCCAAATTTTGCATATAAACCTCTAATCTTTTCAATTTCAAATTTTAAACCCCTTAAAATTAGATTAAAAGGCAAATGGGTCAAAATTTGGGTTATAACAAACATTAAAAAATCATAAATGGACAGGTCACATGGACTTCACCCTTGAGTTGTTACATGTTTATACCTTCTCCAAATTTGTTAACTATAGGTTGTTGTTTTTTTCTTCTCCTTTCCTTCCTTCTTTCCCTTTCACTCATTTTCTTTCGAAAGCTTGTTATACCTTCTTTGTTAAGCTTTTGAACCTTCAAATTAAGGTTTATTAATAAAGTATTTCCCCATGTTTTTCCTCTCCTTCTTTTCTTCTTTTTCTCCTCTGAATTATAGGGGTATTTATAGGGTTTTAAACAAAAGCTAACAGCTAGAAGCTCTTGAATTGGGCTGATTTTACAATGGTGATTTTGTTTTTAGGGGTACTTGGTGAATTTGCTAGACTTGGAGGGCAAGGAGTTATTTCTGGTCTTTTGACCTTAAGATAAAGGTTTTAAAACCATTGATAAAAACCCGTTAAAGAGCTTTAAGAGTGAACACACAAAAAATGGTTGGTTTTTTTAAAAAATATTTGTCACAATCAAGGCTTATTGGGTTTACCACTTTCAAGGTTTTACTGGAGCAACTCTGATATAAACATCATCAGAAACCACCTGATGTTGGTAGAGGAGGTATGTACCTTTTTTTGTATCCCACTTTACTCAATTTGAAAATTCATGGCTTCACATTCATTCATTCAAAGGCCAACTTGATCAACCCAGAATTTGAAAATGAAAGGAAAACTGATCGATGACAAGATGTTGAGGACTTATGTGGAAGAATTGGGGTGTAAACATCCAATTTCATGGGCATGAGGTTGTAAAGGGGGTGTTTTTCAGTTGAATGGTGGTGATTACAACCCGTGAGGTGGTTGGAGACACCACATTGATTCGTCTGAACATGCTCCTCGATCATCCAAAATTATCGGGAAAATAGATGAACAGTAGGTGAACAACACATCGTCTAGGTTAAACCCTAGAAATTAGGGTTTTTTAATTTAGGATTTGGCTAATTTAAATGTGGTCCTTTCTCTTCCAATTCTTTTTAATTGCACCCATAATTGTTTTCCAACTTTTAATTGCATGCAATTGCCCTCTACCAAATTCAAATATTAGCCTCAGAGTTTAGCTCCTTTTACAGACGAGTTTTTGGTTTTCAATTTGTTCAATTTAATCCTTAATTGACCATCAAAATTTCAATTCCTTTCAATTTGGCTCCTAATTTGACCAATTTCTACCTCTGAAATTTCACGTCACTTACAAGTTGGTCATTGGTCTTAGGAATATGCAAATTAAGTCCTTAATTAGCCTTTAAACTTTAATTTATTTCATAATTAAGCCATTGATTTGACCAATTAAACCTTTCAAAGTCTAATTTCAATCCTCAAACTTTAATTTCTTTCAATTAACACCCAAATTAACTCCAAAACTGATTTTCCTTACAAACAAGTCCTCAATAAAAATAATTAAGCCTTTCAAAATTCTCATTGAGTCCTTAACCATCCAAATATGTATTTCTTTACCCCAAATAAAAATATTTTCACCAATGGGGCCTTTAGTAGTTAGAATTGAGTTACTAATTTTGTCAATCTTATACATTTTAGTCCTTTAACTTTTCTACTTGTCATCTTGGTCTTCCACCACCAATCTTAAGCAATCTTCGAGGCTAACTTCATGTATGTCCTCTTATATTGTTTAGTTTTTTTTATTATATATATTATGTAAGGTCAAAAATGGGTAAAAACATTAATATTATGGTTTAATTCAATTATCATTCCCTGTTGACTCAAGCACATGTTTTTATCCTGCCTGTCATTTTAGAGAGTAGCACACCACAAAGATTACATGATTTTCAACTACCAATAACATTACAATATGCATCATGATTCTAACATGGAAGAGGTTGATTCTAATGTGAATGAGTATTAAGATGGTTCAATGACGAGAGTTCAAGCGAAACAACTACAAAGTATCTTAACAAGTCAAATTAGTGTGACTGAAGCTTTGATGAGTTTGGAGGCTTGTGAAATGAATGGAAATGGTTCAAATATGCTCTTTTGTTTTCAAATAAGGCTTGGGTCATGATTTGTGAATTTTAAAGAGTTTAGGTTTGATGTCAGCCATAGGCCAATTTGAGCCTGAATTTCACAATTTTATTGCATTGAACAATAACCTTATTTTACATGGTTTTCAAGTTTAGAATGTCATTTTTTATTTTTTTCCAACCATGCATGAATTGGATTTTTGTACGAAAAGTTATGGTTCTTTTATTTTTTATGTGTTTGTGTGTGTGTTCTATAAGTAAGAAACGTGTGCTACTTATTATTTGTCTAGTTTTTTCTAAACAAAGTTATTTATTTAGATCTCAATTATGTCATTTTGGTATTTTCTAGACTTGGAGGAAAAACATTTCAACTTCTCATTTGGGGGGTTTTCTTTCTTCGTTCTTTCATTTCTAGAATTGGTTGGAGAACAATTCAGACTTAGCACTCTTGATCACAAAGTGTGTGCCGTCTCTATCCTGATAAGAATTCCTTTGTAACATCTTCGACTAATTAAAGAGTTTCATTCCGACTTTATCCCTTATTTGCATTAAAAATCATGTAATTTTCAGCCTAAATACCATGAGAGAAAAAACTATATAACCAGTATCATATTGTTAGTTTGTTCAGATTACAAAGTTAAGTCACATCACATTATTATCAATTTATCATTAACTAAGATTAGTTTTCAATGTTTTTTACTCTCTTAAAGGAGACTAAATTTGTTTGAAAGTCAAATAAAATGAATCAATCTCAATATATGTAATTAAGAGATTCTGTCTCTCATTTTTCTGAGAGATGAGAATGGACTACAAATGTTGTGTTATATCTATCACTATATTCCACCAATCTAATGACTGAGGCATTTCATGTTATATCTATTCTTGTTGTTTTTCTTGTGAAATGAGCACAGCTCCCTTTTGAAACTATAGCAATTAAGAGTCTCTGATCATATTCCTTACTGAGCACGAAAAAGCACCTCAGCTTGGAAACGATAGCATGAGGCTCTCGCACCCTAAAAAAAATATTATCTTGCTATTATTCCTCAGTCATGAAAGTTCCATGCAAAACCAGTTAACCAAATACTTTTGAATCTATGGTGGCTCCGCATAAACAAACGGAACAGAGCATGGATGCAGAATTCATTAAAAAAGAAATTTACATAACAACGTCCATCACTTGAATTGCATCGTTAGATTACCAGTTACATTCAAGTATTTTTCCTCCTTTGCCCTAAAACAAGGAACAGAACCTCTGAGAAAGAGACGTCCTGTTTGTCTTTCGTCTTTTCAAAATTAAGGGGCACATCCACCAAGAATCAACGGCCCGCCATTCAGCTATGCTTCCCCTACTTTCAGCAACAGCAAAGAACCAAACAAAAAAAAAAAGGACCGCATCTACTATCAGCAAAACCATCAAGGAGAAAGATGGTGGTCTAGTGCTCGTGGATACATGCCATCATCCGGTGGCATCTTCATCAGCTGGAATCATTCCTTCCTCCTCTTCTCCAAAATAAGAATGAGGTCCAGCATTAAATCCTCTGCCATCATGACCAGAACGTGGCCCAGCATTAATTCCTCCACTTCTCAGTGATCTCCCTCGCTCCTGCTGTGCATGGTATGATGATGATCGACCTAGTTCCATCATTTCCTTGTGGAAACTGCCACCACTACCACGACAAGGGGATTGACCTCTTTCCATGACTGCCTTGTGAAAACTGCTACCACCAACAGCAGCAGCACAAGGGGATCGAGACCTCTCATGCTGAATTTGATTAGATGGGGATGCCCGACCCTTTTCCATCATTGCCTGGTGAAAACTTCGCACTGGTGGAGCCCTATCATACCTGTCTGGGCTCCGACTGCGGCTTCTATCACGGTTCAAGCTTTTACTGTGATCACCCCAACCTGATCCCTTATCAGGGCTCCGATTGTGATTGTGGCCTTTATCATATCCATCACTGTAACCACGGTCATACCTGTCCATTAAGAACCACCAGAAGGCATTTCCTTCCATTACTCAACATTATGAACAGCAGTAATAGCTTTGAATTTCATTTGCGTCATCACAAATTCCACTTTTAAACCAAAAAAAAATTACATAAAACAGCTCTGATGATAACGCAAAGGTCATTTGTTAACACCATGAAGAACCCAAATGCATGTATACATGAAATGCCAAGGAGTTGAAAGAAAACAAATATGGGGCTTACTGCTAAAAAAACAAACAAACAAATGTTATAATCATTATTGGCATTGTGAAACAATTTACATACAAGAAATGACATATTGGATACAACACGATCTGATTTGTGTGCAAACAAAATAAAATCACTTCATGATTCCTACATAGCCCAAATAAAAATAAGATATTTAAAGATATGGATAATTAAAATTAGCCAATGTACCTGGCCTGTGACTCATGTTCATGTCCACAGCCTCCACCTCGTTCTGGCCTGCTGGAAGAGGAATTAGAAACTCCCCAACTACCCCTTCCACCATCTCTTCCACCGTATCCAAAATCACTATGTCCACCACGGCCTCCATCACGACCACCAGAACCAGAGCCCCAACGTCTAAACCTTCCCATCACCCCTCCACCACGTGAAGCCATAGCACGTATCTCTGGAGGAACTAGCTGATTTGCTCCTTCCAAAACTTTGATAAGATCTGAGGCATACTTTGCATCTTGGTCACCAAAGAACGTGTAGGCCACTCCAGTGGCCCCTGCTCTCCCTGTTCTCCCAATCCTATGAACATAATCTTCCACGCCAGTAGGGAAGTCGTAATTGACAACCACTCTGAGAGAAATTAACCACTAATTATTACCATAGCTATTTATCTTGTCATCTAAGACAATAAAATCAGGAAATGTCATAAAGCATGCATGGTAGCAATGAAGAGTGGACAGTTCATAACATATTCCTATAAGTTCATCAACCAAACATTAGCTGGTATCAAAAATCGATTTGACAGACAGATGAAATCAAAATATAAAAGCTTCCAGATGCACAAGAAACTACCAGTCATTACACAAATGGGCAAACATTGGGATGTGAAAGACATGTGCTTCCACATAAAGACAGGCAATTCCTAGAATTCTCATTTAGTTAGTATTAACGATGCAAATAAAGCTGTCCTAAGCTTTTGGGATGCAGACGACCCGTGCTTCCACATACAGACTGGTAACTCCTAGAATTCTCATTTAGTTAGTATTAACAACGTAAATAAAGATGTTCCAAGCTTTGTTTAATGAAAAGCTTTCTACACCTTTTTCAGAAGGTTCTACATATCTTAGCCTAAACTTATCTGTTAAATCCATTAAAGACTTGTGTTGCTCTCTGTTTACTTTAATGCTGGAACACTGAGGCTCTGTTTGTTTGGCAGAAAACAATTCTTGGGAAAATATTTTTTGAGAAAATTATTTATTCATGATTTCTGGCTATGATATGAGGAAAAAGCTGGAGAATGTTTTCCCAGGTTTGGTGTGCATGGGAAATTGACTCTTTTCACATTATCTATTTTCAATATTCAAATTGGTATAATGCAAAATCTTTTTTTATGATACAATGATAATACTTTATTACAAAATTTTTAGGGTTCTTCAAACTATTGAGTCTCTAGAAAATGTTTTCCTTTTGTGGGAAGGGGAAAAAGAATTTTCCCAAACAAAGCATAGCTTTTCAGTTTCTGAAAAACTATTTCCTTTGACTTGGTTTCCTAAGTTGCACCAAAAGTGGTGAACTAAGGAAAATGTTTTCAAATAGATGTGGCCTAAATAAAGGAATGGTATATTTTTCAAAATTTGCACACAAAAGAAAGACAGCATGCAGCAGGGCTCATGAAATTATATAATTGTATTGTATATGATTTCCCTTAAGTTAAATACCTTAGAATTAACGAGACCATAGTGTGTATTCAATACAGAAATTCTAGTTACATTATACATGGACAGCCCCAAACCTGATATCTTTGATATCCAGTCCTCGAGCAGCTACGTCAGTGGCTACAAGTATTGGAGACCTCCCAGTACGGAACTGACTCAGAACATGATCCCTCTCACTCTGAGATTTGTCGCCATGAATAGCAGCAGCTCCGAATTGGCGGGTAAGGTTGCGAGCAAGTTGATCACACATCTTCTTTGTTGAGCAAAAAATAATAATCTTCGATCCAGGTTCTTGGGACCGCAATATCTGCTCCAACCGTCTATGTTTCTCCAAGGGTGCCAATAATTCCACATGCTGAAAAACCATAACACGTTCAAGTTATTCAATCTTAGAGAAGTTAATGATGATAATCTTGATTTTAAGTTACACTGAAATGCAGGGAAACTTAGAAGGAAAAAAAACACCTAATTTATTTGTTAAAAGTCCAAATTTAGTTTGGGTTACACCAGGAGCAATAGTTGAGTTCAGACCTGTGTGATTGACTTGTTTGCCACAAGCTCATCTATGTTGCCGATATTAACCTGAACAGGATTGACCAATAGATCTGCTGCAATTTTCCTAACTTCCTTTGGCCAAGTTGCAGTGTACATGAGGGTCTGGCGACGAGCAGGCACCTCCTTTACAATCTTTCGTATCTGGGGTTCAAATCCCATGTCCAACATGCGATCAGCCTCATCTAGTACAAGGTATTTAACCTGATTGAGGCTAACTCTCCTCATTTCAAGAATGTCATTCAAGCGACCAGGAGTGGCAACCACAATATCTGCTCCTCTGTCTAGTTCTTTTAACTGGGGACCCTTTGGT
>Ga0307510_10000396_pt1 | contig 41344 bp, 18 predicted proteins | sample 12_EM_MG_FD_207224 | JGI IMG/M metagenome (GOLD analysis project Ga0307510, IMG submission 207224) | Populus trichocarpa ectomycorrhiza microbial communities from riparian zone in the Pacific Northwest, United States - 12_EM | ecosystem: Host-associated > Plants > Roots > Unclassified | place...
AAACTTTGTTTGAGATTTTAAAATTTTAATTTGTTGGTAATTTGATGAAATTGATTTTGAATTTGTGACTTAGGTGTTTTGTAATTAAATAAATAATAGCTTATTTAATGAGTCTGTTTTATATTTTGTCAATTTTATTGTTGAGTTGAAAATTTCAGTAAATGTATAGGAATTTCAATCTATGTAGATAATTGATAATGATTTAAGAGTACTATTAAAATAGATTGAATAAGTTTGATTTAAATTAACATTAGCTAATTTATTTAGTTTACAAAATTAATTAATACATGTTGTCATCAATATTCTATATAGGTTTGATATAAGTAATGGACGATTGTTCATGGATGTATCGAGATTCACTCAAAGTGTTGCACATGATAGATTATTGTAATTGGGTTGAGGATGTTTTATTAATTACACATTATCTAATCTAAAAAATATTTATGGGGCGATATTAAATGTCCATGTCAAAAGTGTAAAAATAAAAAGTTTCTCGATCCAGATATCATTGCGATACATCTTCTACAAAAAGAGTTCATTGAGAAATTCTTGTGTTGATTTGCACATGAAAAACCATATGTTTCTTACGTGACCATGGTAGAAAGGATAGCTGGGTCAACTTCTAATTCTAGCAACATGCATGGAGTTGTAGATGACAATAGTAATCCTTATAGAAATATGGTTATGGATGCAATGAGAATGAATCAAGGTTATGCAAGTAAATGTCTAGTCATAGATGAAGAACCAAATGCAGATGTGGCTATTTTTTTTTTTTTATCTTTCAAAAGACTCCAACGAATCATTATGGGATGAGTGCACAAATCATAGTAAACTATAATTCATTGCACAAGTGTTCACCATCAAGTTAGATCATGGGTTGAGTGAGGTCAGTTACAACATAATTGTTGAATGGGCGAGAAGCATTTCATTTGAAAGGAATAAGCTGAATGAGAACTTCTATACTGTTAAATCCATGATAAAACCCCTCAGCCTAGGATATCAGAAAATTGACATGTGTCCAAACTTCTTCATGTTGTAATACCTTGAAAATGCAAAGTTGACGAGTGCAGAACATGTGGGTATGCTTCTTTTAAACCTAGAACTAGCAGGGAAAAGACTCTTGTTGCACATAAAAAAAAACTTAGGTACTTCTTATTCTCTCCTAGATTGCAAATATTATTCATGTCTTTAAAGATTGTTAAGCACATGACATAGCATCATTCACATGATATAGTGGATGAAGTCATGGTGTACCCATTCGATGGTAAAGCCTGGACATTCACATGATATAGTGGATGAAGTCATGGTGTACCCATTCGATGGTAAAGCCTGGAAACATTTTAATAGGGAGTATCCTCGATTTTCAATGGAATTAAAGAATATGCGTCTTGGGTTATGTACAAACAAATTCGATCAATTCAGTTCATTTGTTGCTCCTTATTCTTGTTGGTCGGTGATACTCACGATTTACAACTTATCACTAGGGATGTGTATGAGATCAAAGTTCATATTTTAATCTACAGTCATACCAGGTCTTAATATTCCAGGTTAAATATAGATGTTTTTCTTCTACTGTTGATTGATGAGTTGAAACAATTATGGATATCTGGGACTTTGGCTTTAAGATGTCTCGAGGAAACAAATTTTTCATATGAAGGAAGTTTTGATGTGGACTATCAATAATTTTCCTGTATTTGAAATGATTTCTGGTTAGAACACGCATAAAAAATTAACATATTCATACTATATGGAAAATAACAAGGCTTTCACGTTAGAAAATGGTGGTAAAACATTTTTTTTCCACCGACAATTCTTGCCAACAGATCAACAGTACAAAAAGAATAGAAAGAACTTTTTTGTTCGTAGAGTTAAAAGGGATGTTTACCCTGTTTCTTCTCCTCTCTTCCTCTTATTTTTCTGCCAACACAAACATTCTCTCTCTTTCTTTCTCTTTTCTCTCTCATTCTCTTCTCTTATTCTTTATTATTCTCTTCTCATCCACACCTCAAAAGACAAAGGTAACTCTTCTTCTCTTCTCTTCTTTATTTTTCCTTTTTTTTATTTTTTCATTATGATGATCCCACCTTTTTTCTTGTTTTGTTTTGATCTTTGCAAGCTTCACTAAGCTGAATTAAAAGGCAAGATTTTTCATTTTCTTCTATTTTTTAAGGTTTTTTTATTGTTTTTAAATTTTTCTATTGAATTTTGTTGTTGGATTTTTGAATTGATTGTGATGTTTTTGTGAAATTTTGTTGTTGCATTATAAATCCATAATTTGTTAATTATAGGGTTTATGAGTTTTTGTCATTGGAAATGTGAATTTATGTTATTATGAATTAATTATGGTTTAGATGACATGATTAGGGATTTAATTGAATTTTGTTGTTGAATCTTGAGTTTATCATAATAAATAATATATTCATTAGTTGTTGAATTTAAAATTGTATATAAAGTTAGTTTGTATATATAATGCAATAATTAGCAATAAAATTATATCGAAAAGTTAGAAGGTATAGAAATTAAATAAAATCACTTGGTTTGTGACAACATATTATTGATGTGTATTTGCAGGTACAATTTTTTGATAGTCTCCCATATAGGGGAGGTGCGATCGAATTTTTAATGAAAATAGGAATGGTTTACGATATCTTAGTCTTTTAATTTGTGTAGATGCATAGGAGAAAGTTAGTAGCACGTCACAGTGACATGATCTTGCTAATTCTTCTAGCAGCACTTCTGACAACCATAAATCGTTAGGTACCGTCCATGAATAGGCACCTGAGACACATGCAGCCTCTCTCGACACGGGCTTATTGAGTTCGATACTACCATATCAAGGTGTGATCCCTTAGAGCAAGATCCATTTACTCGGAAGTACCTTGCCCGGTGGAAGCCCAACAACTGGATGTAAGTTTGCTTTCCTTTCATGCACCACTAAAAAATAAAGAATAGTTAATGATTTTTGAAAAATTAATTTCGGGAAGTGGTGTACATGGAACAACCACTTGGTTTTTTCATCCTACTTTTTTGTCTCGTGTATGTCGTCTTCATAAATCATTGTATGTCCTAAAACAAGCATCCCATGCATGGTACTAGGGGTGAGCAAAAAAACTGAAAAACCGATTAAATCGAGAAAACCAAAAAAAAATAACGAAAAAACCGAACCGTGAAAAAAAACCGATTAAAATTTTGAAAAAACCAACCGATTCAGTTTGGTTTCGGTTTTATAAGTCTGAAACCGAAAAAACCAAACCAAACCTAAACCAATCCAAACCGGGAAAAAAATCGAGCCAAAACCGAAAAAACCGAGCCAAACAGGAAAAAAACCGAGCCAAACCGGTTTGAACTGGTTTTTGTTCGGTTTTGGTTTTTTTAAAAAAAATTCGGTTTGGTTACTTTTTTTTTTATAAAAACCGAATCGAACCGAAAATGATCACCCCTTCATGGTACAACCGGTTGAGTGTGTTTTTGCTTAAATAATAAGGAATGGTTTAATTTATTTAATTAGATGCGTGCATAAACTTTTTTATTTACACTTAATATTTTTTATATAAAAAAACATACATATTTGATTTTTTTATTGAAAAATAAATATCCCATATGTGACGGAACGTGGATCAAATAGATAGTCATCAAAGAAAAGAGGTGGCCATTGGACCATTCCCTCCTGCTATCATGCATGTAAATAATATATTCCCGGCACTCTTTTTCTTTTTTTTCTTTTTTTTCGTTTTCCTCTTGAACTTGGTGAGTACTGGGAAGTGGAGCTCGAAGAGTAAGAGAAAGAAAACATACTCGTGGAACACCACATGATATCTGGTCACATTGACATGGCATTTAGCTCTGAGATTCAATGCTGGAAAGGGAAACCATTGAATCCCACCAAAAATATCGCTCTCTCTCGCTCTCTCCAGTAAGAGAGAACCTTTGAACCATTCATACAAATTTTATTGTCTTACATCTCACCGACCCTGGGACCGCATTGTAGTTTATGTACATCCAAACCTACAACAGGACCATTTCAGAGGCCACACTTTAAGCATGGAAATGTTTGACAGAGAAATCAGAATAGTACGGACTAATAAAAGAATAAAAAGAAAAGAGAGAGAAAAAGAATTACTATCTTTCATAATTATGTAAAATACTAAACCCCGTTGATTTTTCACCATAGCTCATCCATACTGAAATGTACCTAAGACTATAGTAAAATTATTTTTTTACCATTCATTTTTTAATTTTCAAAGCTTTACTTGAGGGGTAGGATGGTCTTTGCACACAACCAATTTATTATTCTTAATTTGTTTAGGGGTAACACTGTCATTTTATTTTTTAATAACAGTGCAATTATTTTAATGTCTTTAGAGAGTAAATAATCAGAACCTTATGTCTAGGGGATGTATGGTTATTTTAATTTTATCATGAATAATTGAATTACACAGGCATTCTTACAATGCAAATTTGTTAGTCTTGCCTTCAGGGGCTTAATTGTTATTTTCTAATGGTTTTTTTTATTATTATTGTTATTTAGTCCTAGGTGAATTTTTGTTGTTTTATAATTTTATGAACAGTTGAATTACTTCATTACCTTTGCCATTCAAATTTTTTAGCCTTGGCTTCAAAGACATGGTTGTAATTTCATAAGGGTTTTTTTTGTTATTGTTGTTTAGTCACATGGGCATTTTTAGTTTTGTTCATATAAAAAAGGCTATTAACTTGTGTCTGGCACGCGTCAACCACTTCGCCGCCTTTGGGTGGCGCATGCGACTGACAAAGGTGGTTGAAATCAAGCTTTAGCCTCATCATTTGATGCATCTCGGTGTCCTCTTTCTCCTTAAGTGACGCGTGTATAGTAGTAATGTCTGGTTTGGCGCCAATTGGCTTTTCTCTTTTTTTTTTCTTTTCCTTCTCTTTCTTCCTCGGATTACGTCTTGGCCATGCAAAAAATTATATCAGCCCTTCAATTTATTTTTTCTTTTGATTAAGTGTTTCTTCTCTTAATTGCAATTGTTTTATTTACATTGAATGTTTCTAATTCGATTTTTTTTATTTCATCCCTGGTCGTTTGAATTTGTTAGTTTTTTTATCAAATTTGGCCATCGCTCTTTTAATTGCTATTTTTTTTTATTAAATCATTTTCTTGATTCATTTTTTTCTTCAATTCCAACCTGGTTTGAATGTTTCTAATTCGATTTTTTTTATTTCATCCCTGGTCGTTTGAATTTGTTAGTTTTTTTTATCAAATTTGGCCATCGCTCTTTTAATTGTTATTTTTTTTATTAAATCATTTTCTTGATTTATTTTTTTCTTCAATTCCAACCTGGAGCATTTCTTTTCATTGAATTTTTATGTCAAGTTTGGTGCCAACTCTTTTAAGTGTTATTTTTTAATCATTTTCTTAATTGATTTGTTTTTTTCAATTTCATCCCTAAACATTTAATTTCATTTAAATTTTCCCTTAACATTTAATTTTAGTTTGTTTTTATGTTGAATTTAGTCCTAATTCTTTTAATTATTATTTGTTTTGTTTTGCATTTTTTTTATTGACTTGTTTCCCTCAAATTCATCTCTCAATATTTGTTTGGTTAAGAATCTTGCTTCTTCATTTTTCAGGTTCGCCTTTAATGGGGTTACCCTGGTCTCATGACCCAGGTCATAGATCTAAAAATTTGTCTGAATCGACTTTGGTTTTTTTTAAAGCATTTTTTTCAAATATTTTTTTTTATCGGTGTTTTGTTTTTGCTTTGCTATTTATGGGGTCATCTTAATTTCATGTCCTAGGTCATGTATTTGATTTGTTCACGTGGGTTAGCTGTTGGGTTCAACCGAGGCTTTATATATATATATATATATATATATATATATATATATATATATATATATATATGTTTTCATCATATCGATAGGTGTCCATTCCTTATATTTTTCTGATGTGTTTGGCCTTTCATAAATTTTTTTATGGTGTGGGTTTATTCAATCATTTTCGTTTGTATTTATCATTTAAGCCATAAGTTTTTTTATGGTGAATTTATTTTTTATTTATTTAAATAAAAAAGTTTAGTAAACATAATTTAGTAAATATCTCATATTTACAGTTTCTTTCTTTGTTATTGTTAACGGCTTTTTTTTTATTTATATAAATAGTTATTGATTTATTTAGTTAGATGATTGCATAGGCTTTTCAAATGACACTTCTAATTTTTAATGTAAAAAAACACATTGGAGTAGACTACATACCTGGTATTTTCTAAAAAAATTAGAACATGCAAGTCAAATTCATGATTTTAATGTTTTTTTATTTTTTTTCTTTACCCTTTTTTTGAAAAATATTTTTTTTTATTCTTTTCACATGACCTATATATACCATTCTTTTGGTTCATTTTTTATTCTTTTGTAATTTGTTTTTTAATGTTCTTTTCTTTACACCTTTTGTTTTTGAAAATTTATTCTATATAGACTAAGGAAATGGTGTTTTATTGTAGCAATTGTAACATTGTTCTATTTTTCGTCTACATTAAAAATTAGCTTGAGATTTTACATATTTTTATTAATACATATGATCTATATTATATTTTATTATATGTAAGCATTGACTTTGTGCTTCAACATTTAGATGAGTTGAATAGATGTATTAACACTTTGTTTCTATTTTTCTTTAACCAACATAAATAATTTTTTCATCGGTATATTGTGATGACCTTTATCGACATAATTTTGCATCCTAGTATCCATCGGTAAACACCAAGAGAAAAATTTCTTCAGTATATACCGAGGGAATTGCAATGAGAAAATAAAGAATAAAAAAAGCCAAACAGTATGATGACGTGTAACTCATACAGATGACGTGTAACTCATACAGACGACGTTACCAATAGAATTAACTCGACAGTAAAGTACATTCGTAAATATAACGATGATAAAATTCCATCGGTATATACTGAGAAAATTACACTGAGATTCTAAAAAGGCAAATCATACGGTGACATAGCATTTGTACTGACAAAATGACTGACGGAATTATTTTATCAGTAAATTCATCGATAATATTTAATTTTTGAGCTGGCGATTGACCCTCTTCTCCTCCTCCCTTGTTTCTCATACTTCCTTCTGTGTTTTTTTTTCTGTAACAAACAGTCACTCCTTCCCCTTAATTGTAACATAATTCAACCTGCCACAACAGATTCATCAGTTGGATGTTCAAAATGCTTTCTTAAATGGCATTATTTTGGAAGAGGTGTGTATATGACACAATCACCTGATTTTGCTCATCTTACTTTTCTATCTCATGTATTTTATCTTCATAAATTCTTGTATGGCCTGAAACAAGCGCCTTAGGCATGGTACAACTAGTTAAGTGAGTTTCTACTCTTCATTGGCTTTCAGGCTTCCAAGATTGATACTTCTCTTTTTATTCTTTCTTTCATCGGTGCTATATTTTATTTACTTATGTATGTTAATGATATTTTGTTGGTGGGCAGTAACTTATTTTGCTTCAATGATTGATTACTATGTTGAGATCAGAGTTTAAACTTCAGGACTTAAATTTTATTTTATTTTGTTTTTCTAATTTCAATATCTTTTAATATTATAGCAATTGTCTCCAAATTCTCTATGGGATCAACTTGATAATCAAGGAGATTTGCTTCTTCTTTTCCTTCTTTTTCTTCTTTTTGAATTCGAAGTTTGAGATGATTAGTTCTTCTGACGTATCAAATTTTTAATATAGTTCAGAAATTATATTTAATCTTGATTGATAGACAAACTAATCCATGTATATATAAAAATAATTTAGTTTAGTTATAAAATAAATAGATTTAACCTCAATTCTTCAAAATAGGTTAAAGAAAATAAATTTATCGTAACACCGTGATATATTATAAATTTTCCTGTGGACTGTACAAATAATGGAGCAACTGCAAAAGAGCATTTATTTTTTGGGATGTCAAGTCAGGCATGGACAAGGTAAATTCATTCACATGCATCATCTCATGGAGTCCAGAGAAGACATTTTCATTGTCGTGATCAATAATTGTACTGGTTCATTAAAAAGAGATCAATGATGCGATATATCCTTGCTTTAAATTGTTGTCCAGCATGCTTCTTCGTTTTTGACAATGTGTTCAAGCAAGAGATATGGAAGCCAGAAAATATGCTAGAAAATATCTGTCGTCATTCAAGGAGTATCACTAATTTTTTCCTTTCATTTTCTTTTGATTCATCTAATATCTTGTTACATTTTACTAATCACCATCAATTTTGATTAGTTAATCTTAAATTTTTTATTATTATAAAAAATTGTGATTAATTGTGAGAATGTTCTACTCTATAGCTTGACAGATGAATTCAAAACCTAATCTAGACTGGTTTTAATTTCACAAAAAATAAAAAGAGAAAATTAATACGGTGTGATCTAATTAAAGATCTCATGACCTGATTTATTCAATTAAAAACTTATTATTTTTTTAAAAAAATTCAAAATAATCTCATTTAAACATTTTTTTTAAAAAAATAAATTAACCTAAATTAATTTATATAATCTAAAACTCGAGCTTTACATCATATATGGTTTAATAACTATAAGTTGGTACATTGAACGAAAGAAAATGCAAAAACCATTGAAATGAGTTATCATGTTAAAGAATTATTTTAATATTTTAAATTATTAGATAAAATTTTAATATATTATTTATATTATTTTCTAAGACACTCTTTAAATAAAAACTCTTTAAGCTTGAAACTTATACAGCTAACATTCTTGTGTTTATTTTTTATTAAATAAATAGAAATGGTAAAATTTAAACTTATAATTGTTTGATTCTCAAAACTTTTATACTTTATAAAAAATTAATTCAATTTAAAAATTTAAATTTTTAAATATAATTTATATTATTTTTTAAATGAATTACAAGAGATGTTGTCTTGTCGTTGAAAATGATGCCCAGCTGATTGCTGCATGTTTTGTCTTCTTGCAATGAAATATATAAAGGACATGGTAAATTCAAGAGGCCAGAACAATAATTGTACTTGATTTGTTAAATTAAATTAAATAAATAAAACAATTGTAGTGCTAGTACCATTTGAAAAGAAATGAGATGGTGCATTTTATCACCATTTTGTAAAAAAAAAAAAAAAAACTAAAGCTTGGAAAAATCAATGTTTATAACATATTATGATAAAAAAAAAATTCCTTTATTATATGATAAAGTTATTGTCAAAAAATTTACCTCAATGTTTTATAACTTTTTGATATATTTTTTTTAGAGAAAACCTGTGATTTACATTATATATAACAATTAAGTTTAATAAAATATAGTAAAATGAGTTTTAATTAAAATACTCTATAGTATATAGTTCGAGGGTTGGAATGAAAAAATCAGAGAATTAATCAAAATAGCCTATAATTCCGAGAATGTTTATATGTTTTAGTCAACTTAATTAATATCCACCAATCAAATTTTCAAAATAAAAAAAGATCTTAGATAAAAACCCTAAAATGGATGCGGCAGGGAGCTGAGGATTGAACGAGCAATGTCTCCATCTTGTATTCAAGAGTCGTTGGGGTACTTTGAACAAAAAGTTCTATCATGCATCCATGTATTGGACCATTGTTGTTGTTCATTGGATAATCTTCCCAATTTATGGGTCATAGAAGATAGCTAGACAAGCCTGGTCTAGTACAACTGAAAACCCAGCCTGGACATGCCCAATTGACTAAAAGCCAATCTTTTATACTTGTGAAACGATCATATATAATTTAGTGCATTCTTATTGGTGAGTTATGATTGTTACATAACCATTTCAATATAATAGTTTAAATTGTTAGGTGAGGTCTCAGGATATAATTTATATTATTCTCTAGCACACTCCCTCAAGTAAAACTTGCACAGACCCACATTACTTTGTGCTTAATTTTTATCAAATAAATAGGGATGATGAGATTCGAACTCGAAACCACTTGGTCATCAAGGCTCCGATACCATATCAAAGAACTATCTCAACCCAATAGCTTAAGTTTTTAGGTAAGATTCTAAAATATAATTTATATTATTCACCAACAATGATCAGATCAATGTTAGATCCATTGATGATTTTTACTAATTGAATGATATTATGTTTTATTACAATTTTTTCTTTTTGAAATCAATAGAAAAGATTACAATCATTAAATTTGTAGGAAGCACCAATTCCATTCGTTCAACATATGGGATTTCCTAGAAAAATACTTGGATAAAATTAGTGTTAATTTTAAATTAAATGGTTGATGAGTTAATTTCTTATAATCCATTTTTACTATCTTTCTTATAAAATACAGCAATTTTTTTCCTTCTCTTTTTGGTTTTATATGTGTGTGTGTGTGTATTTTTTGCTTTTTTTATTATGTCTTTGATTACTTAACATTTCCCATTTCCATGAGAAAGCATCTAAATATTGGCAAAGAAATATAGTTTCGAGTGAATTATACAGCTGAAGCGCACACACACTGGTTTTGTTGATTGAGGGCGTGTTGAGGCAGATGCCATGAAAAACAACAACAACATTTGAGCAAGAGCAGCCCAACAAGGAACCTACAAGAACTGGACATAAACTATATGAATCACCATGCCATGCAACAGTAGAAATAGAAAACCATGAACAGCAAAACTGAAAAGCATCACCAAGTTTTTTTCTATAACAAAAGTATTATCGGGTTAACTTACATGTCAAACAAGACTAAATTTCTCTTCAAGATATTAAACTTTTAATATCTATATTAATGCTCGGATTCATTTGAGGAATCTATTATTGCTATGTTAACAAGGTGCTGACAAAATTTATTTTTCTTTTCTTTTTTATGGAGTCATCTAATTTAACTTGAATGAAAGTGAAAGAAAAACTCAATCTGCTATGCTGCTGTCGTCATACGAAGTTCAATTTCAAGATTTTAAATGGAGAAGGAGCGGGGAAACTTCGTTTTGAAACAGAAGATTCTTTTGCTCTTAAGTTTTAAAAAATTGAGGAAGAAAAACCAAGTAAACCATGGTTAATTTAACTAACCCACCACTCGTAACATGAAATTAAGATAAAAAAATATTAGATCTGCAAAAGAAAAACTTAGCAAAAAAGACTGAAGTTAAATAAAAACAAATTGAATAAGAAATTGCAAGCTAACTCCGAACTAATACAAACTCGGGATAACACAACAAAAAAGAAGGTGAAAATATCACATAGCTTAAGAGTCAATAATTTAATGCTAAAGTCTGAAATTGTAAAAAAAAAATTCTAATTTTATAAAAAAAATTGAGACAACTGTGGTTAATTTAACTAATCTATTACTCGAGATATGAGATCGAAATAACTCATCAAAAAGAAAAATGCAGCAAACAATGAAGAAGTTAATGGCTTAATAATTAAATGTTAAATAATAAATTTTAAAAAAATTCAATAAAAAATTGCACTGTTAAAATGATAACAAAATAAAATATCCATCCATGGTGTGACTATCTAAGCTACCAGTATGCTATTTGTTGGAGGTTGACTACATTCGGACAAGGAGAAGAAAATTCGAAAAAAACCTGCCCTCCAGAGTTGTTACCGAATTAAAGAAAATATGTGCCAAGTCAGTGTTTGAATTTCATTTTGTTTCAAATTAATTTTAGGTTATGTTTTTTTATCGTTTTGATAAGTTAATATCAAAAAATAAATTTTAAAAATAAAAAAATATTTTAACATATTTTCAATATAAAATACTTTAAAAAATAATATTTAGAATCATTCCAAAAAAAAATCATTTTAGTTACCTATCCAAATAATGTGAGGTGCAGCAGTTTTGATGCTTCGCGCAAGGCACAACCGACCTATTGGAACTTGAGTCCTGTTTGTTTGCTAGAAAGTAATTTTTTTTTAGAAAGTGAATTTCATAAAAGTGAATTATTTTTCAATATTTGGTAGTGTAATGGAAAATAAGTTGGAAAACACTTTCCAGTGTTTGGTTAGGTCATGGAAAATGAGCTAGAAAATAATTTATTAATGTTTTATTTTTTTCAAGTTTATTAAAATAATGAAGAACAAATCTTACAAGTTAAAAAGTTGAATGAGAAATTAAAAAAATATATAATTTCATAAATTATCTCAAATAAAATAAATAATAATCAAAATAATAGAGATTAAATCTAAAAAATAAAAAAATTGAAAGATGAAGAAATTAAAATAATAATAATTAACTTTTCATAAATTATTTCAAATAAAATAAGTAACAATCAAAAGAATGAGGACCAAATTTGTTAAATAAAAAATTTCAATTAAAAAATGATAAGGAAAAAGCAAATAACAATTATAAAAATGAGGACCAAACTTAATATAAAAATTAAATTATAAGGGATGAAATTGGAAAAAAAATATTCAAAACAAAATATATATAACAATCAAAAGTTTGAGGATCAAATTTGATATAATCAGCAAATAATATGACATTTCTAAATTTTTCACCACTTCCGGAAAGTGTTTTCCGTCCAAAATAAAAGGAAAACACTTTCCTGGAAACCAAGCCAAATTTTACTTTGACTGGAAAGTGTTTTCCATTGACCGAAAAGTATTTTCTGTTAACTAACTTTTCTAATGACAAATAAACACATGAAAGTTTGGAAAGTGGTTTTCCGGAAACCACTTTCCAAGAAACAAACACCCCCTTAATTAATAAGTTATTACAAATAGAGACAAAAGGATTCCTCCAAACACAAACACAAACACATGGAGAGAATCTGCTTGCTTGCAATAGCCTTGTCATCTTCTTCTTCTTCTTCTTCTTCTTTCTTTTTATAAAGAGACAAAAGGATCTCTTCTTTCGGTCCATAACATCACCAATCCATTCAGATTTTAGTCTTGCCTGCTAAAAGATTGGGAGACACTCTCGAGCACCTGCTCTTCCCAAAAGAAGATCATAAAATGTTTTGTATGAGATATAGGCATATAAAATTCGCCTGCATTTTTTAATATTTTAATCCACGAACTTCCCTTTCTAGCTTAAAGAGACAAAAGGATCTACAACCACAAATTTATTTTCTCTATTGAAGGGTAACTCCCAAACACGTGTCCCACTTTAGTCGCGTCCGATAAATTTAAAATAGAATGGAACCGTAGTTACAACAAGACTTTACGTGGTTGGCGGTTCAACCCAATGATTTGCTGATCCAAGATCAACAAATAAAATAAAACACTATTTTAGTTTTTATATATATATATTATTCCAGAATTTTCTAAATAAAAGCTTGGATTAACACGCGAAACCTAGGTGAGTCAGGCCAACTCCCGACTCCGTCCTTGTAACTATATTGGGAACTTGGATAGAAGGATGATAGCTTGGGACTAAAAACACTTAATGACCCAAATCAGGTTTTTTTTTTTTTTTTTTAAAAAAAAAAGTAGGGAATAAAATCCACTAAGTTCCTAACACATTGAAGAATTAAACCTTCAAGCAAAACCATCCTTTTGTCCCCAATGTTTCTGGTAATAAACACAAACAGGCTGCAATCCATGGAATTTGCCAATGGAATTAGATTAAAATAAAAAAAGACATTATATCTGGATCATGAATGTGCTTGTCTAATTGATGCATGTTCCGCCTTGCTGATAGGAGCTGGGCTGAGGGGAGAACTGAGCTTATAGCATGCTGTCGGATCTTGCAGGCAACCTCCTAAAGAAGTTGAGGGGAACTGAAGGAAGCTTGTGGCGGAACCTGGGATGTCGCAGCACATAAATGCCGATAAGAAGGCCTACAACCTGAAAAGGAGTGACATAGAGAACTATGGCAGCAATTAAACAGAATGTCACGAATAACGTGGTCGCCCTCGGGTCTCTCCAACTCAGAAGAGACTGGAATCTTTCCCCTTGAGTTGCGAGATCACCTACTACAGTCTGAACCCTCCCTGCAATACTTCTTAGACGATCATATCGCATTCTGACAATATCTGATGGTCTGGAAGTTGGGAATGTGTCAAATTCTTCATCAAGTTCGTCAGGATGAGCAGCATCAGCATGAGAAAGCCGCGTGTCCATGTGAGGAGGGTGCCTTGGCCTCCACCGGAAGTTCCATAGTCCAATCACGAAAAGGTAGAGGAAAACTGTGGGAAGTATTAGCTCAGGATAAAGGACCAAGATTATGAAAAGGAGGTGAATTAAAATGGTAGTCAGAGGGTTCTTCCAATTGCAGATTTGATCAAACCATTTTCCAACAGCAATCAAGCCACTTAGAACACCCATAATTCTGAAAAAGTTAGCTTTGCTCCTCCTCATGCTCCACTTATGCAAATCTACATCTAGCATATATTCCACAACCTCTTTCCGCAAAGGTGGTTCAGCCCTGCTCAGCCTCATCGAGACAATCTGCATTGCTTGGTGCCTCAAGCTATCAAGCTGCATCACTGACAATGGCTGAATGTAGTGCATTTTTGGCAACAACGGATGTGAATACATGTGCAACATATTAACCAGAGATGAGCATGTGAACCTCACAGCTAACTGAACTTCACCCGTCTTCTTCACCCCAGCAGGATGCAGGACCAGAAGAGGGTAGGAGTGAGTATAAACTCTATCAGTTTCGAGTGTGGATAGACGAATCCTCACTTTCCCAATTCTTGAGTCCTTCCCCCCTCCACCACCATGAAGGTGACCATTATCAAAAACCCCAACTGTAATGACAGTACACGGGTCGAAAACCTCCCAAGTGTACTGCTCATTCCACCTCGGAGTGAAACTGTCAACAATTGTCCTTGTCCGGACCCATTTCTGTCCATATTTAGCAACACAATAAGCATCTGTCGTACCTCGGCCATCCTTCATCTTCATAGGCATCAGCCCCACAGCACTTAGAACCCCCAGTTCCAAAATCCCAATGCTAGGCCTCCATAACTGTTTTGCTGTTGGCCTAAGGTCACTGCTGTAGTGAGTTGATTCATCCAAAACATGATACCCTCCATCTAAACAGATCCTAACATGAATCCTGCTGGAAAACTTGGTTTCTTTCTTTAGTTCCCCATCTAAAACCACATGCTTCTCAAGATTAAACCACCTGGTGTTAACTGGCTTGTGGTCTAGCCTCCTCTGCACAAGTTGCAAAGGGATCACACACTTACCCAAAACTTCGTCTTTATTTGGTCCCAATCTATCTTCCACAGTCAAAATCAAAGGCTCCTCAAAAGGTTCAGGAGCTACAAATATCAAGTCGTCATCCCACATTGGATTGATAGTCTTAATGTGAGATGTTCTGGTTCTCAGTGCTTGATTTCCTAGGGTGCCCTTCACAAATACTTCTGGGAACCGACTTTTGTCACTAGGCACCAAGTCCTGAGCTTCAATCACATTGACCCTAACATACCAAAGCTTGGGTGAAAGATATACCTTAGATCGGATGTTGTTAACACCATCAGGACCAACACTGGCTGCATCTGAATGCCAAGCATCAGGGAATGCCTCATCTGCTTGAGTTCCCATCCAAACAGCCAGCATCAGCTCCCCAGACTTAATCTTACCCCCCTTCCTATCTTCCAGTCTATACCACTGTGGTGCCAAAGGACTATCCGGCGGAACACGTTTTGGCACTTCATTGAGATCAAACATCATCCAACCAATCAAATCATCTAAGACAACATCCTTATCCTTCACAAACACCTCCAGAACTGAAGCTTGAATTCTATCTTTCGAGAAAGCAAAAACCTGATTCCATTCTGGGTTGCTTTTCTTCTCAAAATGCTTAGTGACTCCCTTGTAATTTCCAAGCTTTACTTCAACATATGGATCGCAACTACCAGTAACATCTTTGGGAGGCAAATCTCTAGCTTTCACCACACGAACATAAAGATATTGCATTTGCTCAACAAGGTCATAGGTGCATGAAAGCTTATTGCCCGTGACAGATCCCGCACCAATGTTTGGTGAGGTCTCCTTTAGAGCAAAATCAACAGATTGCGGAAGCTTCTGCATTTTTCTTAATTTACACTAACGAAACCAGAGATATGCAAGGAGCACTCAAAAATCACACAAGGGGGGATGGAGGCTTTCAAAATAAGGATATTGAAACAGGATATGGATTCAACAGAAGTAAATGAAACTTCACGAAATGACAAGGCTTCAAATGGTAAAAACCCAACTTTGTTCTTGTTATTTCCAGGCTAATTGGACAAATTTGAGTCACTAAACTCAATGTTGGAATACAAGGAAGCTAAGAACTATTTTGAAAAGGATAGCTCAAAGAAGGTAAAGATGGAAGCACAGGAAACAAGAGACTAAAGAACCTTATAATTCATCATCCAGAACGGAGTTACAGAGCAACATTAGGCACTTCAATTGGAAGCTCTGTACCAGAAACCACAATATCTGCAAAAGCAAAGCAAGAAAATCACAGGGTTAGTGTTAAAACCCATAGCACTCCTTCAACTGCTGAGAAAATGAAAGAAATCAAAGAAAATGACATAGCAATACCACAATTTCACAACAACCAAACAGAACAAATCACACATTAATCAACATGGACTTGTTGGACTCCAGTCATAAAGAATGTGGAGTTTGTAACAGTAACACAACAGATCTACTGCAATAAACAAACAAAAAAATAATTGAACAACCTATGAAATGAAATCAAACTCAAGAAGAAACCTTAAGCAAACAAAACTAGGAAACTCAACTTTTTCACAGCTCCACTAGAACAGATGCAAGTATAATATGCACCATTCCCACTACTTAAAAGAGTGAACAAAAACAGCATAAGGTTTCAACAACTACTCGAACCACACAACACTGTGAGTTTCTGCATTGCATAATCAAGAAAAGAAGAGAGTATAAAATTGTAGTACCTTAGTGGTCAGTCGGACACTAGCTACTGTTGAAGCCAAGAGCCCTTCTTTAAGGCGCAAAAATGGAATGGTAAGAGAGCAATAATGGAGCTTGAAGAGTGAGGGAACCTATGTAGAAATGTTGAGCATGTGGGGTGACAGATATCGAAGACTGAATCTACTAAGAAAAGAAAATAGTGAACCAACTCTCTACCAACTTTCTCTGAACCCTTTTTGACAATTTTCTTTTTTATTATAATCTTTTCCAGGTTCATATTTTATTACATATTAATTACTAGGAGGACCTAGGTGTTTTTTTGTTTTATAGTATGACATGACTAGATTATTTAGCTTAGGGAAGTGAGACACACGTGCGAAGAGCATGGTCGGTTTAGACACATGAAGGGAGGACTTGGACTTGGGAGTTTTTTCTTTGTTTCAAGGACTTGGGAGATGGGAAAAACTCTTCTTTTAATCTTCCTGGTTTTCTCTTAAGATTCGCTTCTTACAACGTAGGCAGTAGCGTAAATATTAAACCCGCAACAATTCTTATCTATGAAATTTGAGATAAGTGTTGGATGGAGTATAAATTTTTAGTTGAATTAAATAAATTGTGACTCATTTAAATTTAATTAATTTTGACATATTTTTAATTATTTTATTGACTCAACTAAGTTTTTAGTGATTCCATTAACCAATTATAATGAGTCAATGTTTTATATATATATATAAAACATTGACTATATATATAAAATAAAATTCGATTAATGAATTTAAAAAAAATAGAACTGAAATTCGATTTGGAAGAGGACAAAATTGCAGGAAAGTTTACTTCTTACAGCTTTCCAGAATTTAATTCACCAGCTAATGGGAAACTTTAAGCATTGATACTTGCACACCATTTTGTGATACACATGTCTTTGATAAGTAATTTAATTGAAAGTTCTTACAAGTCAAAAACTTGATAATAAGTATTTACTTTTCTTCGGCTAATCATTGAATAATTGATGTGACAATATATTTATGATGCTTTTACAATTTTTAGATTTTTGTGATCATAATAACCCATTTCATGAATAATTCTTTGTTTTCAAAATACAATTAACATCAAACATCAAAGTTATTAAACTTGAATCAACCTTTGATTAGGTCTAAAATATAAATTATAAGTTAACAAGTTAATATAGAACAATCACAATTAATTTTTTTTAAATTAAAAATATATTATTTTTGAAAAAGTAATACTAAATTAGATTTAATAGAACATTGATTTACAAAGTTAATTTTCACCCTATTGTTTTTTATACCTCACTCAAGCTAGGTCCCAATTCAATTTGCAAAGTTGTTTTCGGGTTTAATAACAATAATTAACATATATAGCTGTTTTTTTTCTTTACATTTGCCTCGTATCATTCAATTTTTGGCAAAGGGTTTTGGTTTAGGTCATAAAAAAGTCCATTTAGTTTAAGATTTTACATGGAAATTCCGTCATTGATATTTTTTTTAAAATAACACGTTATATCTAATCACATGTGTTTTTAACAAGATACGAACTAAATTCATCTCTCTGAACATAAGCTATTTATTTTTACACAAGATTCCTTATTTATTAACTTGTTCATGGATGAATTCAATGACTTAAGTTAGTTTAATCAAATTTTTATTTTTTTTATCAAAACAATATTATTTTAATAAAAATATAAAATTAGGTTAATTTGATAATTTAATTTTTAAACCGAGTTAATTTTTTGTTTAGTGATGTAGTATAGGGTATTTTTTTTAAAAAAAAATCAATTAAAAATGCACCGAAACTTTTAAATTTTAAAAAATTTAAAGTCACCACAAATCTTGAATTGGATTTCACAAGTATGATCCACAAGTCATCGTGTGGTACAGCTCAATCTACAGATCATACTAACCATAAACGACAATGGAGACATCAAAAGATGCACCACTTTTCTTCGAAATTTCTTACCTGAATTCACAAATAGCTTGAAAAGAAGACTTAGTCCTTGAATTGGGAGGGTATTTTAGTCATATGATATTACTTCTGTCCTTTTATATTTTGACACGTTGAAGTTGTAGTGTGGATTCAGTTTCAGGATTGCCGACTTGTACTGAGGCTTGCAGTGTCGTTTCATCTAAGCAGAAAGCACGAGCGCATTGGATACTTTGAATATTCTACCAAACCACTTTACAGGTCATTTGAAAATATATAATAATGAAAAAAAAAAGTTATAAAAAGGGATAAATTGTGTAATTAGTGCAGGAAAAAAAGAGCAAAGTAACAGGATGAAAAACTTTAGATGAAATAGAATAATTGGATGACGTCATAGTTTGCAACATTTCAATAATGTCATGTTTTAGAAACGTAAAATTTGTCTAAATAGTATTGTTGTGAACTGTAACATTAATTAGAGAAACGGCTTGACATTTTACAAAAAGGGATGGATAATAGCTAAAACGGTCAAATAATTTTGTTCAATATTCAATTTTAAAAATATTTTGTGTTTTGAGTCTGAAAAGGTTCACAAAAACATAATTTTTGTTCATCTGCAATATAATTTATTTTATATTTCAGAGAGCTAAAAATTTTATAATTTTAACAAAATTTGGATAAGGTTTCTCCTATATATAAACTATACTCAAAATTTTATCCCGTTTAAAAAGACTTATAAAAAATCTTAGTAACCTCAATCAATAAATTTTAACAAAACTCAACAAATTTTCACATTTCATAACCACAAGTAAACTCATGAATGCAGAAGAAAAAAAAATGCATTTTAAATGAATAAAAAATAATTCATCCTATCTAATATTCAAGTAATCCCAAAATATAGAAACATTAATCATCTATCTATTTACATCTACATTGTTTATTTGCATCAAAAGCAACTGCAATCAATAACTTCTCATCATATCGCTCATACAAATGTGTGTCATCAACACCGATAAGTGATTTATAGTGCTTGAAACCTTTATCAGAAGATCTAAATAACCAAAAAAACACGTCAAAAAATCATTGTACTATTATCAAGATTTCATTTGTGCATCCAATCAATGACTGTTTTAAGATTTGATTCTTTTGTTGCCAACAACCTAGGTAATTTTTCAAAAGATTCCTCATGTAAACCAAAAAGATGCTTAATGACCTTCTGTTTTGTAACTTATGCTTTGTTATATGAAAATTTATACTTGTAATGCAATTTTATTTCATCTTTTATGCTTGCAACTGTCATTGAAAGCTTATTCATTACAAGGGTTGATATAGCATTAGCAATAAAATTTGCATCAAACTAATAATGGTTTTTTTTTTATAAAGGTCAAAACACATATGTGCGGTCCTTTTAACTTTGTTATCTCAAATGAATCTGATCTTTTATGATATCCTCCACACAAATACTACTTACATTCAAGTGCTTACGCACATTGTAATTGAACAAATGTAGAGTTCAATCATTAGACTTGGTATTCAAGTGAATACACAATGTGTCATCGTTTAATAGCATTAACCAATTCATTTTTATTGTAAAATATTTTTCACTAGGCTTAAAATAATCAAATCTATGCTAATCAGCAAATGGATTGTCAAACATAGTATCATCTATCCTTTGCAACAAATCAATCGACAATAAATTATTTCTACCTCTACTAACTGAATTTGAAGGACCAATATAAGTTAGGACACACATAGATTTTAGTCGACTATTCACATACAACACCATCATGTTCAAACCACTTTGGGTGAAAAGAGTCAATCATTATCTTAAAATTATCATTACACACAATGGTACAAGATATTACTGATGTTCACCAATTAGACACCTCTAAGTTATTTCAACATCAATATCATTAAAATTCCACCCAAGTTATTAACAAATGATTTCTTTCATTTCTGTATATGGCATACCTAAATTGTCATTTAACAACAAACTATTTGTAGGACCAGAAAAAATATTGGGGTGGTAGCGATAATAATGGTGGCAGTGACAACAACAAATAGATCAATCGATTTTTCTCACAAAAACAACCAATAATGCTTATAGACCCTTAATGGGTTTGATCTTTGGTGGTTTTAAGGGTTATTTGAAGGTGTTTGGTTGATTTTATAAAGAGACAGTGAGGGCTTCGGTCAGTTTGGGAGAGAGCTACAAATATGTATTTGTTTTGTGTTGTTTGATCTGTATTTAAATTTTAATTGATGCAGTGCTTTAGAAGCACGACAAAGTCAAAGTGTGTTATTTCGCCAAAACTTTTTCATCTTATGTTATTTTGCCATTTATTTTTTTATGTGCTAATTTCACAATTTATCGTATAAAAACCCTATTTGAATTTTAATTTCCCTCAATACTTTTATAAATTAAATTTTCTATCATATAATTTACATATTCAATAACAATTTATATCCTCAACATTGCATTTTGTTTGAATTTTTTATTTGATCTAGGATGTAAAATGTAATTTATAAAAATATAAAGAGAGTGAAATTCATATCAAACTATAAGAGGATTTTTATAATTATCATTAATAAAAAAAAGTTATATTAATAAATTTAAGAAGAAAATTAATTTGGGATGTATGTCCCTTATATATAATTTGTTTAATTCCATTAAAACAAATTAGTTTCAATGTGGAAAAAAGTTTATATTATTAGATTAATTTAACTATATATTAAGTCATTTTTATTTAACAATAAAAGATATTCTTGAATAAGATGAAGTGTTGATCAATATTAAATTTATTTATTTTTTATTTAAAATGGATCATGTCATTATCTTTTATGTCAAGATTTAAAATTAAAGATCAAGAATTCTTTGCTTTTTAGAAATATTTTTAATTGAAAATATATCAAAATAATTTTTTTATATTTGTTTTTTTATATTTTTTATAATAACACATCAGAATCATCGAGAACTATATAAAAAACATCAATTTAAAAAGTAAAAGTTATAATAATAATAATAATAATAATGATAATAAACGGTCACTTATTAGCCTTATATGTCCCAAAAAGAATAACTCATTGTAGAAATATATGGATGTTGAGTTTGAAAACTTGCTTGTTCGCAAATATTAGTGTACACTTTTCTTCGCATTTGTCATCTTTCAACATGGAAGAAAGCAACATTAAAGAAGCAATGCCACTAAATATCGACGTGTGTCTAGGAGCGTTAATCCAGCAAATTTACAAGTTCCTTACAATATAGTCAGAAACCAATGCAATGTAGTTGTTCCCTTTATAATTATTAGTCCACCAATTGAAGGTGGTCTGTCAAAAAGCTGATGATGGCAATAATCCTAGCCTCCTAACCCACCGGAAATGTTGCATGCAAAACACATCTACGGGGTGTTCAGAACCAATGATTTCCGACGTTAAGACAGAATCCAACTTGAAGACAGAATTAAAGCAGGAGAATTAAAATATCTAACTTAAAAGGTTCTGAATTCTGAGTCTTGATTTGAATCAAATATATCTTAACTTGTGACTGATAAAAAAAATGCACAAGACCATGAAGAAGCTCTTTAATATCCTGGATTAAAATGCAAACAGAGGATGAGAATCATGACAGTCCCCCACTAATACATCTAATAGCTTTAGTGGAATCAGACTCGATCACCAAGCTATGCACACTGCATATCCTGGATTCCCTAACTCTGCTTTCATATTTGTAGCAACCCTTATAGGCCCTCCAGCACCAGCCCTTCCTGGATTCCCTAACGAGCTCCCTTCAATATTCAGCTTCCACCATCCTCGCCGAGCTAGGAAGCTTCCAACTGACATGCCTCTCCTCCTCTACCTTCGTAATGTCTAGTTAAACATCAAAGGCAACTTTCCAGTCCCTATTGAGATTTCTAATCTGACGTATTTGGCTAAGGACAGGAATTATTGTGCTCTCAAGCACAGCGGCATTCTTAGATTTCCAAATAGTCCAGCAAACATTAGTGAATGTCCATCATGAATCATAGCTACGAGAAGAGTGTGCAATTGAAATGCAGCCACTCCTCCAAGTTCCAACCAAAGAAGATACCGTGCTCATTTCCATGGACGAACTGCATGCAACCACACCTATTTGGCCCAGCAGCAATTACGAAGCAAGTGGATTACATCTCTGGATAGGCATTGATGCAGTGTATAGCGAAAGAAAAAACTACGGTTTATCGAGTCCTAAGATTACATCACTAAATTGTAAAGTAAATCCATTTTGACATGTTCTGAAATCCAATAATATATACTTGAAACGATTAATTATTTTAAAAATAACTTAGAAATGGTTTGAATACATGTTAAGCTGATTTAAGTTGATAAAACCTAAATCAAACAAAATTATGAAACCTAACTAGGAAAAGGGTTCAAAAATAACTAGAAAAACAAAATAATAAAAAAATCCAGAAGAACAACTTCTGCGTCGAATCTGATCATGATTCCAGTCTCAATTATTTATGTCTAGTTAACTTATTATCGAATCGGGCTTGTAGAATACGTGGACCAAATTTCAGTCTAACAAAACGATTAAATTAAAAATTATATCCTTTTTTTTTTTTTGTTAAAAACTACTTTAAGACGTCCACTCTTTTTTACATAAAGAGAAGGTAGCTAAATTGCGAGAGTTTCTTACCTCATTAGTGAGAAGACGATTCCAATAAGCTAACCAGATGAATAGCTTAAATTTATTAAAAAAATAAAGAGAAAACAGGTCCCAAACTCTAGCTCAAAAGCATGATTTGTAAGCCAATCAGTACTAGATCTATTGACTTCTCCAAAAACATGATGAGTCTTAACCATCCAATTACGAGCTAGGAGGAGACAAGTGCCGGACAGTTTTCTCAAATCAAGGCAATTTGAAATCTTTTTTCTCATAAATTATGTTTTCTTTCTTTTCAAAAGTCGTTTGAACTTTGAAATTTGCAAGAGAAAGCGCGCGCGCTATGTAATGGGACAAACATTGGCTACCAGTACCATGTGCGCCATGTACCCGTTTGGAATTTCTCAATAGTAACAATAAGGAGTTGCTACAACGCCTAGCATTTTTATATTTTTGAACTACAACTTGATGATTTTTTCCTAGTATTTTGTTCAAATTGATTTAATCTATGCTGGCATTTTCATGTTGTTGGATTTAAATTTTCTCAAATTAAGGGATTATCAGGAATAATATGAGTGGAAAAAACAAGGAATTCTTGTGTCCTTTATCAATAAAAGAGGGAAAATGAAAGTTGTCATATACTATTTTGGTCACTAGAAATCCTAACTTGTTTTAGAGTCTAGATAAGGGGACTAATTATATATATAAAAAAGATATTAACATCCATAGTACATCTTACCTAAGGTAAGTGGTTAGTCGTATGAACCTCCAAAATATAATTCTGATTTTATTATCACAAATAAAATAAATTCGTACTATAATCGTGAAATATACTAAACTAAAAAGAATGGAGGATTTGAATTTTGAATAAAAAATTAAAGAAAAAAAATTCTAAAAATAAAAATAATAAATTGATATGTCGTTAACTTGGTTCAAAGATCTAGACATACATTCCTATAAATCTGTTGATCATCGAAGCAAAATAAATAGCCTTTCAATTCAAGCAAATAAATTCAATATCCCTTAAAGCTAAAGGGAATCGAGGAGATTATGGGTAAATTAATTAGATAAAGCTTTTTAATCAATTTCTTACCATCAAATGAATTTAATATTGAAAAGCAATTTTAATTCACTCGGCAGTAGCCTTAAGAGTAAAGTCTGTAAAATTTATTCTAAGTAATCATTCAAAAGTTTGAGCAATTTAACTTAGCTTATTACTCAGTAATAAATTAAAGTGATAGTTGCGACAATCAAGTTAACTTCTTTGCTTCTTATTTTAGTCATTAATAACAATTACGGATTGAAAGAAACTAGAAAGCACATATATACCATCTCAAAACAATTCAATAAACATGAACATAAATCAATAGCATAATTCTAAAATAAGGATAAATAAGTACTTGAATTTGAAAGAATTACAATGATAATGTTACTTCTCACAACTTCATAATGGAGATGGTGTCTATTCCCCTTAAACTGAAAGCCATAGTTTAGTTCATAGCTGCTGAAAAATTAACAAAAATAGAGAGAAAAAAACATTGTAAAGAAGAAGAAAAGAGTTGTTTCTATTGTGATTTGCTTCCTTTATTCCCTCCCTCAGTTGTTGTCTTTTGTTAGGATTCTTCTCCTGATTATGAGTCGTTAATGTTACTTAATTCCTTATTCTTTATATGGTCATTAAGATTGGTTAAATCTCTCAGAATTTGTGTTGAAAACTGACTCTGCTGTTGTTATAACTTTGTAGTAATTTAGACTCTACTATAACTTAGACTTTGTTTCTGACTTAGTTTCTTACAATATCTAGCCATTCCAGTTGTATTCTTTCATTCAAGGAATGTTAGAGGCTTGATTTGAAACTTTCTTGAATCCTAAGTCCCACCATTTGTATGTCACACTCTCATTCATAGTGGGATGCTCGGAACCGTTAGTTTTCTCATCAGATCAAGAGACCAATCTCGCCTTTCATCTCACGTCTAGATTTTTGCCTTCAAAATGATTTTATCTGACCTAGAATCCTTCATAAAAGTTGTAGTCCTAGATGTGTATATCATTTTGAGTTTTTGAATAACAAGATTTCAATATCTGAGCTTCAAGATATGTTTATTTGAATCTGTAATGTGAAAGTAGAGAATCCTATAACAAGTAGAATTTCGGCTCGATTTTGCAAGTCTGATTAGAGATCTAGAAAAAACTCAGATTTCTGCCCATAATACCTTCCTGGAAAGCTTGATATGTTTACTTTAGCTTTTATTCAGCCCACATTCACATTCTGAAATTATAACTCGGTGAAAAACTTGTCTCAATAAGTAAGGTCTGAAATATAAAATGCATAAATTCTTATCTTTTAGCAATTAATTCACATAGTCTATTGAGCATGCCAAACTCATAAAAATAGCTTCCAATAAGCTCAAAATACATTAAAATGCATAGTGTAAAATGAATAAAAACATATGTATATTTTGCACTTTTCAGTAAGCTACATTACTTATTTGTCTGATTTAAACTAAAATAATGTTGTGTTTTCTAATTGTTGGTCTATCTAGGGTATAAGAAAAGTCATCCTCAATAAGGAGGTTCTTATTTTTATCAGGTTAAACTGAACCGTTCTAATGCAAAAACATAAAAAAAAACTATTTTTTTATTTAATATTAGAAATATGTCTTACGTATAAGATCATAATCTCATATATTAAAAGAAAAAAATAATTTTCTTTTGTGTTTCTAAAATGCAGGTCAAGTTCTAATGGATAATCATAAACTAGTTATGATACTCTTTGACTGATTCTTGTATTTTTTTTCAAAATATGATGAAAATGCATTTTTTTTTTATATATAAAAAAATAAATACGCATGAAAATTTTAGAATTTTGGCCATATGTAAGAAAAAAAATAAAAAATATTTTTTATTATTTTTTTAGGCTTTGTTTAGCAAAACATCTATTTTTTTCTTATAATAAAACTATCAAAATAGGCCTAAGGGGTGTTTGCCAAATATATCATTAAACCAAAACAAACCTTTAACAAAAAAAAAAAAGAAGAAGAAGCATGGCAAACCAAATTGGGTCTTAAACCTTTGACCCAATTTTGACCTGATCGGGTTGATTAGAAATTTTTGGTTCAACGATAAACCGAACCCAAGATCCTGGTTTAACCTGAAAACAACCCAAAGAAAACCAAAGAAAAAAAATAGATTAAATACAAAAACTCAAAATTTTTTGAACAAAAAAATGAAGAACACCGAAACTCAAACCCAAAACATACTAAATATGGTCAAAACAAAGGCACATAAAATTGAAATCATACAAGGATCAGTAATATAGCATCCATTCACTTCAATTATAAAAAAAAATATCACGATTTGGTCAAAATGAGTTTCAGTTCAAAACCAAAACATTAGGATTGGGATCTTGCATCAAAAAGAGATACAAGAAGCCTAAGAAAGAGATTTAGTGCAAGTTAACAACTTCTTGCATAAGAGATCAGAAGTGGTACAAGGGCGATCACACATGAAGAAGAGAGGAGAGAACTCTTCCTACAAAAAATGAGAAATGGCCAAAGAGCCATGACAAGAAGAAGGCGACAGCCTGAAGAAATGGAATGGCCACTTGAAGAGTCAAATATTGAAAAGAGATGTTTGGCTAGAGAATTGTGGCAACAACCACAAGAGGAGAAAAATGGCTAGGAGTAGCCATGTTCAGACAAAGACAATAATTGAAGAAAAGCAAATTAAAGAAATGGCAATGGAGTGCCATTAGCTAGCCATAATGAAATGAGTGGCTAAGACAAAGATGCAAGAGAGATCTTTCCAAGATGAAGATGGAAGTTAATTCCAGAAAATTAATTATAGATGCAAATATGTGACAAAACAAAATAAAAGAAGATATTGAAAATTATCATAAGAGGATCCTCTATCACATTTTAAATTTCAAGAATTGTGACATTTTTAAAATTAAAATTAAAGGGGAGTGTTGAAATTAATTTTAAAGTTTTTATTCAAAGTGTCTTTTAGGTCTCCTATGTGTCTTCTAGGTATATGCATATAATTATTAAAGATGTATTTACTTTTTTAAATCTTTTAAATTATCATAAACTAGTATAAATATATGTTTGGAGTATTGTAAGTCTAAGTTCAAGTTTATTGAGACTTTCTCTTTTAAAAGAGTAATATTTAATTATATGAATGAGATTTATTTTTCACCATGCTTCTTATGTTCCCATTTTTACAATTCTCTTTCAAATATTTCTAACATCAGCATGGTAAAAGAGGTACAAGGTGATCTCCTCAAACCATGTATATTCCGGTGGTCACATTTTGTTTGGAGAGTTTTTGACTTCATGAAGTTCGAGATGACATATCGATATCCGATTGCTCCGCTCGCAGAAGTATTCCAAGAAACGTGTTCCAACTCGCCTTTCCAAGGAAATTAATGTTCGCTGATATTCACAACATGCATGATTAATTATCATAAAAAAAAAAAAAACATGCATGATTAAGGATTTTAATTATGTGTATTTGTATGCTTGGACTTTTTACTCATGTTTTAAGCTTAATGATTTTTCTGTAGGAAGTAGAAAACATCATGACTCCAGCAGCTAAATTTAGTCGCAATCATTCGGGTGAAACACCTGGCCAACTATTTTCTAAGACTCAAAGCAGTTGGTGATTGAAGGGGAGAAATGGATGAAGAGCACGGCAACTTCTTATGCTGTGGTGGGTGCCTTTATCGTTACAATTATGTTTGCTGCAGCATTTACTGTTCCGGGTGGTAATATTCAAGACACTGGCATTAATCCAGTATTCTTACATAAGAAGGCTTACATGACTTTTATAATATCGGATGCAATTTCTCTCTTTTCTTCTTCTACTTCAGGTTGATGTTCTTGGGAATCCTCACAGCTCGTTATGCAGAGCAAGATTTTCTGATATCCTTGCCTAGGAAGTTGATAATTGGCCTTTCCACACTTGTCATTTCTATTGCAGCTATGATGGTTGCCTTCTGTGCAGCTCTTCTAGTAATGTTAGATGGAATGATGGAGGTTATACCGTTCCATTTGTTTTGCGTGCTTGTCTTCCAGTCACTCTCTTCATGTTTTCACAATTTCCTCTACTGCTTGAGATCTTCATGTCAACATATGGACCAGGCATCTTCAAAAGGAAAATGAAGCGCTTGTACTAAATTTAATTCTATTTGCTAGCTTTTGTTCACTTTGTTGAAGACTCTATAGCTGAAATAATGTGTCGATTGGCAAGGATTGCTGCTGCTGCTTGATCTACCGTTTGAGTTCTTGTTGTTTGCTTTATTGTTCTAGCTGAAGATTTCCAACACCGAGTAAGTTCTCCAGGAGGCGTTCGCTACAATTTCCAGCTGCAAATCCGGCCTATCCACCTGTGACGTTGCACTTGACTGCACCAGACCATGGGATGAGTCTGAATTCCCTTATATTGATATCGGAGAAAATCACATTGATCAAAATCTCACAGTAAATTAAGAAATCCGAGTCACTAAAGTTTAATAATTGTTAGAAAGTAAATTAAAATTATTCTTGGGACAGAAGCGACAACAATAACACAGAAACACATAAATAAAATTTGATGAATAAAAAGGGTTGAAGATATGAATCTTAAAATCACAGTTTTATTCTTTGAAAAAATAAGTTTAATGGTGTTTGTATTTTTAGAGATTTATAAGATCTTTAAATAGATTAGAAAACTCCACCTCTATTGGAAAAAAAAAAAAATCAGAAAGCATAAAGAAAATTAATACAGAATCCGAATTAAAACAATAAATCTAGAAAAAAAAAACCTAGGAGAAATAACAAATTTGGTACAAACAACAATATCTAGGTCTAATTTTGGAATATTCAATGGTTTGATGAACAACAAAGTGAATCTTCATTTGAAAATTATCTTTAGAATTACTTAAAAAAATTTAAGTAAAATCCAATAATCAAATCTCATGTTATTGTTATTTTAAGTCATAATTCTGGTCTGACAAGACATATATATAAGATCATCAACATAGTTTGCTTGTAGCAAATCTCATCTAGTTGTGATAAGTCTTCACTCAAATATTTAATTTTTAATTTTTACAAGTCTACATCAAACCCGTGTATGTAAAATAATAACTCAAAACTTTTAATTAAGAAGATTCTTGATATATATATATATATATATATATATATATATATATATTTTCTATCTCACCTGAGGAGGTGGATGTGATCCGGGCTACATCATCCTGCCAAAGTGCCTCAAGTGATCATGGCCGTTCATTGATCTATGAAATTTGTCGGCACTGGAGAAATGGAGAACCAATCCTAGAAGCTTGGAGACTCTTCAGAGAGCAATCTGATGTTAAAGTCGACCTTTCAGGTTGTCCAATGACAGCAGCATTGGAGAAAAAGGACTCGGGAAAAGTGACTCTAGCAAGGACATAGTATCAGACCTTCAGGGCCATTTTTGCTCAACCATTGCTGCAGACATTCCTTCCATACTTCTCGATGGGGTTGCTCCTCTAAACTGGATCCTTCTCTTAAAGGAAAGCAATGCAATGCAGTGGTTGCTTCCTTCGGTTTGGGTTTCTTCAGTAATTCTAGCTGCATTAGCTTGTGTTGTAGCCAAATAGATTCTTGTGGGGAAAAAGAAAGAAGGCCAAACAGAACGGATTTGGGGAAAAAGAAATTAATGGTATCATGTAGAATTTGTGAGGTTGGCAAAAAAAAAAAAGACAATTCAGTGGCCAGTTCAGATAGAAGTGGGAAATACTGCTCCACTTAGGAAGACGGGATTTTCTATTCAGTTTCGATAAATTCAAGAGTAGTTATCATAGCATACATGAAAGGAAAAGTAAGAACATCTCATCCAATTTAGGGTTCACTACTAGCTATAGTTGTAGGAATGATTCAAAAATGGGCACTAGCAATAGTTGGAGGAATGATTCAAAAAGGGTTTGATTTATTGAATTACAAGTTAAACCTGTATATTACTTGTCAATCCGAATTAATTATTTTAGTTAAAATAATATTATTATTTTTTTAAATAACTAGAGTTGACAAGATAAAATTTAAATTAGGTTTGACTATATCAACTCAACTCGATTAATATTTATTTTATTTTATATTAAAGTCACATCTAAATTAAATTTTAAATGGAGAATTTTCCAAATTAATTTACTAAGTAGAACAAAGTTTAATTACCATAATACTAAGCTAACGAGTGTCCTTGTACTTTGAGAATCAAATATATGACATTCCAAAGAAGCCGTGTGAGAATCTGATTCACATATGCCCCACTCTTGCCTATGAGGATACGAATCATGTAGAAGGAAATTGGGATTTTGTGTTTGAAATTGACCTTCCAAGCATTGCTAGGGTTCTTTCTTATTTCAAAGAGAAACCAATTAGTAACTATGATTTCTTTAAATAATTATTTATATATTTCTTTATTATATATCTCACCCTAAGAAAACCTCTCCTTATCTTCCAAGAAAAAGAAAAAAAAGCAATAACTAGCAAATAAGGCATTTATTAATATTTTTCCTAGTCACCAAATTATAAATCATTTTTCTTGTGAGATTCTAGCAATCAATCATTGATGGAAAGTTGGATATTGAATTTTAAGTGATAAGAAAATCCATGACGCCGTCAGATCTTCTTTATGTTGAATTTCAGTAATTCCACTTAATTTTACTTTTCTTTTTTTAAAAAAAAAAAAAACACCACTGACCATTATAAAAACGTGTTTTTTTTCTTAATATAGATAGGGATGCAGGTGATTATAACCCAGAAAATGAGAAAATATGAGGTGTTTTCATTCAACTTGGCCTCCTTACGAGGCTGCCACTCAAAAACGTCATCAGCAACATCATCATCTCTCTCTCTCTCTCTCAAAATCTCGATAGAGACCCAATTAAAATCTATCTCTCTGTAAAATATTTTATAGTAATTATCGTGTTTGTGCATTGAATTTAGCAAAAACTGCTTTACTTTATTATTTTTCCGGCAAAAAAACCCTTATTGGGTTCATTTCTTTGCGCCTTTTCTTCCTCTGGGTTCATCTCTATCTCTCATATAGGACTCTGTGTCTTCTTCTCTAACCCAACAAAAATAGAGAGAAGGGTTTCAGAACTTGAGACCGAATTGCTTGTTTGGTTGATTTGAGGTTCAAAGTCTTGTTTTTTTATCAAGTTTGATGGGTGAATTGGAAGAGATTGGAGCTGATATTTGGTAAGTTTTTTTAAAAAAAAAGTTTTGATATTTTTGTTATGTGGTTCAAAAAGTTTGATATTTTTTGGGTTTTTATGTGTTGTGTTAATTGATGTTTCATTGAAAGATGGTTTGTTTTTTTGTTGAATTAGTTTTGTGGGCTCTCTTTGTTTTGATTGTAAATGCATGAGATTTGAGTTGGTTTGAGGTTTTTTAATGGTTTTAAAATAGAATAGTGTTAGTGTAAAGGGAAGGTTGTTATTTCGGCAGAATTATTATGTTTTTAAATTTTATGAGTTCTTATCTTTTGTTTGGTACCTGAGAAACGAAATTGTGTATGGAAAAGAATTCAGCCGTTGAGTGTTAGATTTCAAATCTGAAGCTTACCTTTCCCTGATCGTAATATAACTAGTTTTCTTAGATTAGGTGATCTTTTCCTTATCTTTGTTTTGAGACAGTAACATGCTGCTTTGTGATTTTCAAAAGTTTAGTTGGTGTATTTCTTAATGATTCTCTTGATAGAAGATTGAGCACTGTTTAATGTTCGATGACTGATGTGTCTGACAGCGCGGACCTTGAAGCTGATGATATAAGGTGTGACACTATCGCGGAGAAAGATGTCACTGATGAAGAAATTGAAGCAGAAGATTTGGAGAGGCGAATGTGGAAGGATCGTATCAAACTCAAAAGGCTTAAAGAAAAACAGAAGCTTGCAGCACAACAAGCTGCGGAGAAGCAAAAGCCCAAGCAGACGTCAGATCAAGCTCGGAGGAAGAAAATGTCGAGAGCCCAGGATGGAATTCTCAAGTATATGTTGAAGTTAATGGAAGTGTGCAAAGCACGTGGATTTGTGTATGGAATCATTCCAGAGAAGGGTAAGCCAGTAAGTGGTGCATCTGATAACATAAGAGCTTGGTGGAAAGAAAAGGTGAGGTTCGATAAGAACGGGCCAGCAGCCATAGCAAAGTATGAAGCAGAGTGTTTGGCCATGGGTGAGGCAGAGAACAGTAAAAATGGGAACTCTCAAAGTGCTCTTCAAGATCTTCAAGATGCAACTTTAGGGTCTCTTTTGTCTTCTTTGATGCAACACTGTGATCCCCCCCAAAGGAAGTACCCATTGGAGAAGGGAGTTCCACCACCTTGGTGGCCAACGGGAAATGAAGATTGGTGGGTAAAATTAGGACTATCCCAAGGCCAGAGCCCTCCTTATAAGAAACCACATGATTTGAAGAAGATGTGGAAAGTTGGGGTATTAACAGCTGTAATAAAGCACATGTCACCTGATATTCCAAAAATTAGAAGGCATGTGCGTCAATCAAAATGCTTACAGGATAAGATGACCGCAAAGGAGAGTGCAATTTGGTTAGGGGTGTTGAGTCAAGAGGAATCTCTCATTCGGCAACCTAGCAGTGACAATGGAACATCTGGTGTAACTGAAACTCCTCAAGGCGGACATGGCCAAAAGAAGAAACGTGCCATTAGTAGTGATAGTGATTATGATGTTGATGGTGCTGATGATGGTGTGGGTTCAGTTTCATCTAAAGATAATAGGAGAAATCAATCAATGGATGTGGAGCCATTAAACAGTCGAGATGATGCTACCAATCCTGTCCAAGATAAGGAGCTAGGGAAAAAGCAACCAAGGAGAAAAAGGCCCCGTGTGAGGTCAAGCCATGCTGATCAACATCCTCAACCACAGCTGAATGATGATCATTTGGGTGTTGAGAGGACAAGTACTTTGCCTGATATAAATCACACTGATTTACAGCCAGTTGACTATCAGATGCATGACACTCAGCATGAAAATTTTACATCTTCAACTGTAAGGCCTCTGGAGAATGGTTTTGTGGGTGAATCCAACCTACCCCAATCTGACTTTAACTACTATGCTGGTGTTCCTTCTGCCAATGTCAATTCTACGGAGAAAATTTATGCAGACAAAGGGCCTGCCTTTTATCCATTGGGCCAAAATTCAGTGCTGCACCATGAGACTACTTATAGTAATTTCTATAATCCATCACTTGATTATGGGACAAATCATGATAGGCAGCCTTCTCAGATGACAATGAGCATCAGGCAAGAGGATGACAGATTCCATATACCAGCACCGCAAGGAAATGGAAATGACTTGACTGGAGGAGAACCACATCATCTTATCAAAGATACATTTCCCACTGAGCAAGATGGAGCTGTTGATAGGCAATTTGAATTTGACTTGCCAGATTTTGCAATTAACAGCCCATTCCTTGAAATGAGTTCGTTTTCATTGGATGACTTATTTGTTGATCCTGAGGATGAATTGATCCAATGCTTTGGTGCATAGTTTCAGAAAGCTGACACAGCTGATACTTTCAGATTGTAAGTGACATCTCTTTCTAATCTACTGGCCAAATTTATTTGTCTTGCATATAACTAAGTCTTCTCGATCTTATTATGATCCAGGGACAGGTGAAAAGCTCAAAACTGCAGCGCAACCATTTCTGACCTGGTTAAAGGACTTCCTCAATCAATTAGAGGTGCTGCCTTAACAGTTGTTATTGTTTGTGCATTTCAAGGCAGTAAGTTACACACCTAATTATTTTCACAACTCAATGATTTAACAAGAAAAATGAGGGGAGGCAGTTTTTCTTTTCTTTTTTCCTTTTTTCTTTTTTTTAATGGTCAGGCACAGTCTTCCTCAATGAGGATAATTATATAGGAATTCATGTAAATGATTCTTTGTGTTAGATGGGGCAATTAACAAAATTCTTATCACCTTTCAGCAGGATACTTTTTAGCATATCTGCGAATTGCACCTTCCCTTTTCCATATCTGCTAATGGCACCTTCCCTTTTCCATGCCTGTATATTCTTTGATTTATATCTCTTTATCGTATTTGGTCCTTTGGATGAATTATTCTATTGGAACATATCTATTTATCCTATTGATAAGCTGAAGCTTTGTTTGCGTCAGCTGTACTGTATTAGATAGAGGCTCTCATCTATTGATAATAACAATGATCACTTGGAATGGTAAAGCTAATGAATACAAATAATTGGAACTCTTGAAAACAAAAGGCAATAATGATGATTAGATTGATGATTGTGTAGAAGAAAGCCTTGAATGATTTTAAGGTAATTTTAAACATATTTATAGGTGGTACCTGGTCGTCTGGTTTCCTCCAGTTTTGACCTGGATGATCAGTGGACACATCATATTGTCCTTCAGTGAGTCCCCATTTACTTTATGTATCCCTCTGCCTCTGCAATGGACACCAAAGTCTGGTTCTTACTCTCAGAGTATTTAGTTCAGGCACACTTGTTAAGCTGAACATAGGTAGCTGGACATGAGTCCAGGGTTGTAATTGCATGGATGAACCTTTTCAATAATCTATGAACTAATGCATTTACGATTATTTTTTAAAACCGAGATTGATGCTGTGATGTTCAAGTCCATTTGCAATCCAACGAACAATTCAAGTGACTAACCACAGGAGGTGGTACTTGTATATTTATGAGGTTTAAGGTTGATTTTTATTTTATTTTTTCAATTTGTGGAGTGTGGAAGTCATACATCTCTAGATTTAGAGTTTAGTTTTTATCAAAATTAGTTGAATTCATCTTGCAACAAGCAAGGATTTTCTTGGAGGGAGAAACAGTTTTTAAGTGTCAAATGCTCTAAACAACGCATAAGGCATCCAATTTGATACTTGTCTCCGGATTAATACCCAAAATAGTTCAAAAATGAAAGCCAAAGTCAAGCTTCGAATTGCTAGGTCACTGGATGGATCCACGGAACAGGTTTAATTATTGAGGAACAGGTTTAATTATTGAGATTGTTTGAGATTGTGTTAGAGATTATTTTTTTAATTATTTTTAATTTAAAAAATAATAAAATAATATTTTTTATTTTTTAAAATTAAATTTTGATATTAACATATCATCTTAAAATATTAAAAAAAAAATTTAACAAAGGTTGAAACTCAATTCGAGATACACGGAAGGCAATCACTATTCTACCCCTCGTCATTTACTACTTCTACCTAAAGTTAATTGGTATATTTCATAGCTTAGTGAGGTTACAGAAGTCCATAAATCAAGAAACATAGTTTCAGAGATATCAAGAACCTCTAAGAAGAGAATTATTTTACCCGTGCTAGGGACAGCCTTAGCAAAAATGCCCTCTTGTAGATTTCACCTGTCTCTGTCTCTTCCAGCGACCCATTGTTTCTGTTGGCGAGTTCAAGACAATCAAATCGTTCCAAAAGCATAAAAGAGACACATTTATAAACACCCATTTACTAGTTTGGCTGATTTGAGGTTCAAAGCTTAGTTTTTGATCAAGTCTGATGGGTAAATTGGAAGAGATAGGAGCTGATATTTGGTAAGGTTTTTTTCAAAGTTTTGATCTTTTTCTGATGTTCTACAGAAAGTTTATAGTTTTTGGATGTTCTTACGTTGTATTACTTGCTACCTGTTTATTCTTGAATTAGACTTGAGGGTATATTTTGTTCGGAGAATTTTAGCTGGTTTTTGAATGATTTTGAGAAGTGGGTAGATTTTGGAATGCAAGATAGAATTTTGGTTTTCATTTGGCGGAAATTCTATCGATTTTTTACTAAATTTGAGATTATGAGAAGAGAGTAGAGGGATAGTTTCTTTTTGGCAGAATTTTTCTGTGATTTTGTTTGTTTGGTTGCTGGGAAAACATTGGTAAAGAAAAGAATTCAAGTTTGGAGTATTAGGTTTTTGGTGTTTTTAGATTAGAATATCCAATCTGATCTATCTGTGAGCCTAAAATAACCATTTAGCTCGGTTTAGATGAGTAATTTTGTTTCCTTGTTTTGAGAGCAAAACAGGCTACTTTGTGATGATCAAATGTTATTTGTCAAGTTTCTTATGAAGTCTGATGGTAGCCACGTGGTTGAGCTATTGTAGTATAATCAGCTGGACATTGGAGCACCTTCTGATGCTCCATGATTCTTTGACTGACAGCTTAGACATTGAAGTTGATGACATAAGGTGCGAGAATATTGCTGAGAAAGATGTTAGTGATGAAGAAATTGGAGCAGAAGATATGGATAGAAGGATGTGGAAGGATCATGTCAAACTCAAAAGGATTAAGGAAAGACAGAAGCTTGCAGTACAACTAGCAGAGAAGCAAAAGCTGAAGCGGACCTATGATCTCGCTAGGAGGAAGAAAATGTTGAGAGTCCAGGATGGAATTCTCAAGTATATGTTGAAGTTAATGGAAGTGTGCGAAGCACGTGGATTTGTGTATGGAATCATTCCAGAGAAGGGTAAGCCAGTAAGTGGTGCATCTGATAACATAAGAGCTTGGTGGAAAGAAAAGGTGAAATTCGATAAGAATGGGCCAGCAGCCATAGCAAAGTATGAAGCAGAGTGTTCTGCTATGGGCGAGTTAAATGAGAGTAGAAATAGGAACTCCCAAAGTGTTCTTGAAGACCTGCAAGATGCAACTTTAGGATTTCTTGTCTTCTTTGATTCAGCACTGCAATCCCCCTCAAAGGAAGCATCCGTTGGAGAAAAAGGTTCCACCACCTTGGTGGCCAACTGGAAATGAAGATTGGTGGCTAAAACTAGGACTACCCCAAGCTCAGAGTCCTCCTTTTAAGAAACCTCACGATTTGAAGAAGATGTGGAAAGTCAGGGTGTTGACTGCTGTAATAAAGCGTATGTCACCTGATTTTTGCAAAATCAGGAGGCATGTCCATCAGTCAAAGTGCTTACAGGATAAGATGACAGCGAAGGAGTGTGCAATTTGGCTGGGATTGTTGAGTCTAGAGGAATCCCTCATTGGGAAACCTAGCATTGATACTGGCACATCTGTCATAATTGAAAGACCTCAAGGTGGCCATGGTCAAATAAAGAATCCTGCTATTAGTTGTGATAGTGATTATGATGTTGATGATGGTGTGGGTTCTGTTTCATCAAAAGATAATAGGAGAAATCAACTGATGGATGTTGAGCCATTGAACAGTCAAAATCATGTCCAAGATACCGAGCTAGGGGAAAGGCAACTTGGGACAAAAAAGCCCCTGGTGAGGTCAAGTGATGCTGATGAACAGCTTGTACTGCCTCTGAATGATAATTCTGGAGCTGTGCAGAGAAACACGTTGTCTGATACAGATCACTGATTTACAGCCAGATGAATATCATCAGATGCATGAAACCAAGCAGGACAGCTTTACAACTATAGCTTCGAGGCCTCTGAAGAAAGATCTTTCCGGTGAGTCCAACCTATCCCCATCTGACTTTAGTTACATTTCTGCCATTCCCTTTGCCAATGTCAATTCTTCACACAAAATTTATGCTGATGCAGGGCCTGTCTCTTGTCCTTCCCAACAAAATCCAGAGTTGCATCACAAAACTATCCATAGTACTTTCGATGATCAATCTCTTGATTGTGGGACTAATCATGATGGCCAGCATTCTCAGGTGAGAACGGACATTCATCGAGAGAATGACAGATTCCTTATACCAACACCACATAGGAATGAAAATGAGATGACTGGAGGACAATCGCATCATCTTGCCAAAGATACACTTCCCACCAAGCAAGACAAGTCTGTCGATAAGTACTTTGAGTCTGCTGACTTGGAAGATTTTGCTGCAACTAGCAGCCCATTTCCTGACTTGTATTTGTTCGACTTCGACATTTCTGGTGATGATTCCATCCCCTACCTCGTTTCCTAGTTCTGCAAAGTGATACTTGAGATCATAGATTGTATGTGACATTTCTCCCTCATCGGCAGGCTAAATTACTGTTGCCAAAGTTTCAACGCTCTGAGTCTCCTCTTTCCCTTACTATGATTTAGGGGCTTCAAAACTGCAGCATTCGTTCCTATCCTTGGTGAAGAACATAACATAGGATTAGCAAAAATTAAAGCAAGCAAAGAACATAACATAGGATCGACTTTCTTTTACAAAAAAAAAAAAAAAAAAAATTGTCCCTCCTTTCATAAATTCTCATTCCATCTATATTTGATCATGGATTCCATTAAAACAGTACCAAGTTTGTACCTTATTTTAACAGCAACTAACTAGCCTTTGATTTCATTTTCAAAACCCTCATTGATAATCTCTTACATTGAATGTGAAAGTATTTGATTCTTATATATTTGGAGACCAGCAGGGGAGTTGGTTCATAAGTGATACCGGCACTTACCAATAAGCTAACTAGTTATGAATTGCATGCTTCTTAAACTCATGCCGGTTTAATAGGCCGATTAAGAAAACTTCCGATCTAGAACTAGAAATTGATCTGAAACTTGATCTTACATTTCAAGTTAAACCAAAAAAAGATACTAAACTCATGCCAGTTAAATAGGCTGAATGTAAAAAATATTTTTAATAATTTAATTAATGTAATCAAACCTGAAAAATTATTTTATAAAAAAAAAAACAAAATAAAATCACTCGGATTGATTCAATGACCCGCGAGTTTAGTCCGCCTTTGAGCCGAGTTCGGTGACTATGGCATGAGTTGCCCTCTCCAAACGACACAGACATCATCTCACCACGTGGCATCCAGCTCTCTCGCCGCCAGTTTACGTACCAGGTAGGATGTTTGTCTTGATATGTGCCAACTGTAGAAACCTACGAAACTGTCCTGAATCATCCTTGTAACTGGGTCATTTAATCTTATAGACAATCCTACCCCCGGACCTTTACTACTTTAACCGCCGGTCATTAGTAAATTTCACACCCTTTTAAGGGTTATAGAAGTCCATAAATATCATTATATTTACACCCTGTAAAATAGTATACTGGTTTTGAATTTTGATCTATAACACAAAGACCATGTAAAAGAAAGCTTTGCTGCATACTTTGCTTTGATCTATCTTCAAAACCCTTTTCCTTTCTTCGTCTTGATAGCTAGCTTTGGTTAAGAAGATAAAAAAAAGAATCTTTCTTTCTTCTCCAAAGAGTTAGAGCCGGAAAAATGGCATTTGGAGATGGTCTCTCAAGGTTTTCATCAATCTCCATTGCTTTGATCATCTTGACCTTTGTTTTGATGCCATTAGTCCATTCCTCTCGTTCCTGTAAGTTCAAAATCATTCCTTTCTTTCTGTCTCTTGTTCAAGTTCGAATCCTTTGTGTTTGTTTAGCTAGTTTAAATATACGGTTTACTAATATGGCATGTAATCTCATCATGTTTGCAATGCATGAAACAACAGTAGCAGCAGGAAATAGAGCCAGAGCTTCAGCACAGGTAATGCAAAAAGATGCCACCTTTTCACCAATCCAATCCTTAAAGGAGAAAACTTTTATGTCTTTCTTGGGTTTTCAAGCTTGTTCCTTTGATGGGTTTTCTCTCTTTGGTCCCCTTCTCTTAAACTTCTTCTTCTTTGGCTCTTAAATACAGGATATTCATCAAAGTTATAAGATCACAAGAATGGGGAAGGGAGCATCAAGTTTAGTCACAGATGAGGAGTCAGAGAGAGAAGTACCAACTGGACCAGACCCTCTTCACCACAACAACAACCCAACTACAAGACCATGATGATACTAACAGCCTCTCTTAAAACCCTCTTTTAATGGATCTTCCTGTCACCAAAATGGAGGGCTTCTCACCACTCGTGTCTCTTCTTCCACTTTTGATGTGATTACCAGAAAGAGCATGGAAATGGATGTTTAAACATTAATTAATTTTAGTTAACACATGAACGATTAGTTTTCTAATTAATGATCTTTGAGCTAATGTTGATTATGATTGATTCTGTTTTTATCCAGAAAATTAGAGAAGACAAGAAATTGAGGCATAAAAAGGTCCAAAAATTATTTTGCATTTGTTAGCTGTCTTCGTACGATTCAGATGTTGTTCCCTGCTAGCCTTCGACAACGGACATGGTACTGTGGTAGGGTTATTAATATTGTCTCATGGGTTTTTGATGGTCTCCGACGTGTACATGAAAATTTTGATATCAATGTTATTAAATTCGTCACTATATATGATCCGGCAAAGATTTATATTACAAGTTCAAAGCTCAGTGGTGAGTAAATCAAAACAATATTATTTTTAAAAAAAATCATGATAATTTTTAAATTAAATTATATTAAATTTTGACGTAATCAATTAAATAGTAATTGATTTTTTTTACACTACTTAGATCAAGCATGAGTCGGAGTTTTTGACCTTAGAATATTGTATTGAATACACTAATATAAATATGGATATGAACATATGAATATTGATATCAATATCAGACCATCCTAATTATATAGGAGCTAATTACGGGATTTACGTGACCTTGTAAGAGAATGTGTATTCGATTGTATAGTCTATAGTTTTGGGGATTTTTTTCATTAATTAAAAAGATGAAATAAAACTTGTTCTCGATCGTGTGTATTATTTGGAGATCACTTTTGTTTGAAGTTGAGTTTTTCTTCCCTTTTTCATGCCTTCGAGCTACTTAAGAATAACTTTGGAGTGCAAGGTAAAAGGAACATACAAATAAGAATAAAGCCTTGAGTGTACTATATTGTTGTAAATTAATTGAGTGTTTGGTGTTTTTTTTGGTGTGTTTTAAAAGTTTATTTTATTTGAAAAAAATATTAAATTGATATTTTTAGTGTTTTTCAATAATTTTAATATATCAATGTTAAAAATTAAAAAAAAATTATATTAATATATTTTCGAGTAAATAATACTTTTAAAAAATACCATATAAAACAATACCAAGCGAAAGCTTAAATATTTTTGTATTATATAATTGTGACAATACTTTCCTTTCATTCTTTTTTTTGCATATATA
>Ga0307510_10000397_pt1 | contig 41283 bp, 20 predicted proteins | sample 12_EM_MG_FD_207224 | JGI IMG/M metagenome (GOLD analysis project Ga0307510, IMG submission 207224) | Populus trichocarpa ectomycorrhiza microbial communities from riparian zone in the Pacific Northwest, United States - 12_EM | ecosystem: Host-associated > Plants > Roots > Unclassified | place...
AAAAAAAAAAGCTAAAAAAACTTGAAAAAAAAAACATTTAATAAAAATATAAACTCCTCTCAATGTTATTCTTATTCTTGAATTTTTAACTTTACATTACTATTTTAATACTATACCACTTCCGACACTCGAGTCATAAGTGTCATAGAGCGTGTTTGGAAATGTGGTTGTGGTTGCTTTTCAAAGTGTTTTTCACTCAGAAAAGTATGCCAATAATGTTTTTTTATTTTTTTAAAATTATTTTTAACATCAGCATATCAAAAACATATTAATTCAAAGTAAAAAAAAAAGAATTCAAATTTTTTCGGAAACGCTTTTAAAAATCACTCCCAAACGCACTCCCAAACACGCTCATATAACGTTACAATTCTTCCTTATTTTGGGAAGAAGGAGGAAGATTTTTGACATATAAAACCTGGAAGAAATAATTATTTATATAAGAAAACCTCTAACTGAATCTTTAGAGTTCAAAATGATGTGAAAGGCCATCCTTATTTCATTATCCAAAGGTGTATATGTATATATATAAAATAGTAATAACCATTGTAGATTGTGGTTCTGACGTGTAGGCTATGGTTGAAAATTTAATATATGTATTTAATAAAATAAATTAAAAATTCTGAAAAAAATGGTTAACACTAGCCAAGAACTAAATTAAAAAGCTGAAAGATAAACATAAATTATAATATATGCTTTTGCAATTATAATTATAATTATAATGTAATTGTAATTGAGTTGCTGTGGTAGTGGGTCCTGTGACTTTCTTGAGTATCATTATCAACCATGTTATGATTGATCATGAACGTTGTTTTCTGCCTGCGATTTTAGATTACTACTGGAAACTTTAAACAGCTTCTATAACCTGAAGTTATTAGCTATACCTTATGCAACAATCACATGTGAGTAATGCATGCACGATGGCACTCTAAATTAGTATTAAACTCGAGCTTTCTTATGCACGATGAGAAGAAGTGCTGCGTCAGACGCGAGGTTAACAAAAAGACTGCAACATGCAAGGCTTTAAAGTTCTGGCTTAATCTTCACAAAGTTACACATTCATCCAATAATGGCACTTACAGAACGCTGTAAATTCCTCAATGTTTGTTCATTTTTTTGGTTCCATGACTACCCTGGGGCTTCTTGCCCCATGTTCTCAAGCATGTCCAGTTGTTTACTAATGATGGGAAAGACAACCAAGGGGAAGTAAGGCAAAGTAGAACCCCATTGTCATGTATGCGGGCCCCTCCCACTTTTATTAACTTGAACAACTTCTGAAAAGTGCCAGATGAATTCCTTCACATTGTTAACTTAGGTCACGCGAGCGAAACTGGCTGAGGCTCCACCTTTTGGGGAAGTTCAGCAATGCACTCGACTTCAATCTTGGCATCCAATGGCAATGCTGCTACCTGATATGTTGAGCGAGCAGGAAATGGTGCAGGGAAGTCTGTAACACAAACCATTTTATTAACTTAGGTTGCAAACTGCAATGATGTCAGAGATGCCAGATAACAAATTTTCATTTTCTCATCAAGGGACAAAAATACTTTTTAAAGAAATTTCCAGACACATGCTCTTATGTCAAAAACTGATCCTTCAGAAGCTTAAATGTTATCCAGTAAGCACTTATCGGCAAAGAATTTGATGCTACAGCTTGCACTTGCCAAAACTCTACCAGAAAAATGAAGAAAATATGCATAATGATCAAGGTTAGCCAAAAAGCGATTCACATGTTCCAGTTTCAGTCAACATCCCAAGTTAATGGCAAGTTGATCATCAATACATGTATTGAACGTTTATCAATCCTGCTACAAATGTAGGGGACAATTCTTGACCCATATAAAGTCTTACCTACATATACTGATTATACAGATCCAGATTTTTGGTCTGTACTGCCTATTAAAAAATAACATGCATTATCATTCAAATGTAGAAAACTTGAAAGTCAGCGTGGGTGGATTTGGAAAGCACCTGCCATGCCAGGCATTGAAGTTTTTCACTAAAGCATATTCTACATTTGCAGAGTGATATACAATATTCTCATTTTCTTGTTACTGGCAGGTCCAATGTATTGTAGACATGGTAATTTGCAACACAAACTAGGGGAAAACCTTTATGCTCCATAACATGACAGTACAAATAATCTGCACAAAACAATTCGATCATAACATACATTTTGCATAGATATCATTCACTTTCTTGAAGTCTTTCAAGTCAGCCAACCTGCAGAAAACAACAAAGTACGAACCAGGATAAAGTCAATTCTCTTTCCAATCTTCAATAAAAAATAAATATTGCAAGGCAAAAAGAGAACCCTACATTATTGTTGTCTTTACTACTAAGGAATAGTCGCTACCACTGGCTTTCAGTATCTCCCCCATATTCTTAAGTAACTGTAAAGTTCATAAAGTCAATCTGTCAGTTATTAATCTGCTTATCAGCTTGAAACTGAGAAGCTACGCACAATTGCAGTCAAACTAAGACCAACCAACAAAATAGGGCAGAAGCAATTTGGCATAAATACAACTAAATCGAACCCAGAATAACATTCTTGAAGAGGGAGATAATAGAGGAGAGAAATTGCACAATCAATAACATTTACGCAAAGCTCACAATGATATCTAAGAGGAAACATTATATCAGTGAAAAAGACTGCACGCTACAATTTCAGCATATCTTCAGATAAAAATAGGCTGATCATAAAAGGCAGAGTACACAAAACTAAGAAATAAAATTGCTAAAACCATTGGAGCTAGCCTCTTGAGCTGAACACCAACTCAACAGAAAAAATAAAAAGAAAAAGAAGAGTACAACAAGAAATTCTAACTCAAGGGCTGCTTATACCTGTTCTGTCTGATCCTCAACATTCTCCGAGACAAACTTCCCAGTCTGCATAAGAGTATCAAAAATCATATTGCAAGTATACAAGAAAGTGATACTAAGAAAAAAATAACTTAACATATGTAGTAGCGTGGTTTGATCTCAACAAGCATGCAACAGTAGAATAATTAAGGACCCCAACAAAAGCATATTTTATACTCCAACATCCATCCTCCTCCAAAAGTACAAATCACAAAAACCAAAAGAACAGGAAAATATGGAAAGACATCAAACAGTCATTCAAAATGGAAATGGAGCATTGAATCATACCTCTGGAATGAGACCTAAAACACCTGAAACAAATACTAGGTTATTGGATTTAATTGCTTGAGAATATGGTCCCAATGCAGCTGGTGCCTTGTCAGTTTTAACAGCCTCTTTTTTAGCTACAATCAAAGCATACATTTGCCACCGTCAGCCATCAAAGCCACAAAATCGAATCCCAAAATAAATCAACCTCCTTTCTAGCAAAATAACCAAAAAATCGAACCCCATACAAATCACCCTCTTTCCTAGCAAAACAATCACACATTAAACAAACTTTTCAACTCTCCACATCTATCAAACCAATACCATCAAACCCAACATTACAAAATTGCCATACTTTTCTACAAGTTGATCATTCACACACATATTAACAAAAACCCACAAATCAATTCCCATGAAAAATCCAAGATTTTTTACTCTGTTCATACTATCACACATTAACCAAAACCCAGATATCATTTCTCATAAAGTCTCAAACTTTATATCCAACTTACTTAGTTACACGCATTTAGCTACTCAAGTCCACATGTAGAATTCGAAATAAGAAGATAAAACTAGAGAGAGAGAGAGAGAGAGTTACGAGGTAAAGTGTAAGTGGTCAAGGAAGCGAAAGGAGGAGTGGCTAATCGAGTGGAACAACACTGCCGCCAGAGACCGGTGTTGATGACGGAGGCGCAACCAATGCCGCCGATTGAAAAAGGGGTTCGTTTGCGCACTGCGCCGGCGTTCATCAACGAGACATTGAAGGGTTTTAGAGCACACCACGACATTTTCTCTCTTGGTTGCAGTTTTCTTAATGAGGTTGCAGGTAGTGCTTTAGTTGGAGTTTTTTTTTAAAAAGTTAATGGTGCATCTAATCCTACTCTTAATCTTGTCACGTTTAGTCCTCGTACTTGTTTTTATCCCAATATTATCCTCCACCCCTCATCTCCATAACCATTAAGGGTTAAGGATGATCAAATCCATCATTTTAAAGTAAATTTGGTTAAATTAAATGATTTATTTATAATTTTTTCAATATTAATTGTTTTTTGTTGTGAGGTTTGTTATTAAAGGAAACAAGACAGATGCTGACAAACAAGGATAGAAGGATGAAATTAAGAAAATAAATAGTAAAGGACAGCTATGGCATAAGAATAAAGTCTGGTGACCAAATAACACCATTAATTCCTTGTTTTCAATTTTGGTTGCTGACAGTAGAAACTAGGTGTTTAAATCCTCTGGTCCCGTTGTTTTGGGCTCAACTGAGTTTGGAAGGCCATAAGGTGATAGTGATATTAATATAAACAATATTGTCAAAGGCCATCATTTATTAATTTTACTATTTTTAACCGAAGCGGAATAGTAAATGTTTGTTTTTATATTTTAAAAATATTTTTTAAAAAATTAATTTATATTTTTTTATTTTAAATTAATATTTTTTTATTTTAAATTAATATTTTTTTTTATTTTTTGATTATTTTAATGTGTTCATACCGTAAATAATTTTTAAAAATTAATTATTGTGGAATCAACTGCATTCAATTGGTGTGGAAGCAAGCTCGCTACTCTTCCCAGGCCTTTTGCAAGCATGTTTTGGAGTTGGTCCCTTCTTTAGTAAACAAAGTGCAACTTAACTTACGGTAGGTGAGCAGATTTGCTGGTGATCATACTATTTTCTTTATTGGCAAGTTAGTTCAAGAACATGGTAGCACTTTCTTTTTATTTTTATTTTTCTATAAGTTTTTTTTTAATTTTATTATTTAATATTTAATTAATCAGGTATTTAACTTTTTGATTGAGTTTGAATCTAAAATTTAATATATTACAAGTTTAAAACATTAACTTGATCATGCTATCTTTATGTTTTTTTGAAGCTCTTTTTTTTTATAGTGTCATTTATTAGTATTTTTTTTGTTTTTTTCTTCCGTTTTCTATGAGAGTTTTTAGTTGTTCTAAAATAACACAAATTATCTTTAGTTTTTTTCTTGATCTAAATTAATTGATTTTATCATTTGTTGTTAAATTTATCAGGCGTTAAGTTTTTTTAGTTGAGTGCAGGTCTAGAATTTAACATATTACAAGTTTAAAAGACTTACTCAAACTTATTTGATTTAATTTTTTTTTCTTCAGTTTTTTTCATTCTCCAAATGTTTTTTTTTTTACTTTCTATAAAGTTTTTTAATAGTTTTAAAAATAACATGACTACCAATAAAGAAAATAATATGATCACCATGCACCAAATATGCTCACCTTTGAAAGTTTAGTTGCACTTCTTTTATTGAATATGGGACAAATCCCAAAACATAGTTATCAAACTTTATCATCATGTATGTTAAAAAAAAACTTAAGCTTGAATATTCGGATAATATTTTTTGTTTAATTTTATAAGATATTGATATCCTTAAATTTGATACTTAATTGAATTTTTAATGACTCAGTTAATTTGATCCATCCCAATTTAAACTTCATTAGGTCAATGTTTTATAGAAAAACAAAAAGTTATCGTCTTCTGTAAAAATAATTAATCTAGTTATCTTTGATCCTTACACGAGTCGGTTCTTAAATTGAGTATTGCAACTATGGCACAACATACCGCACAGAACAGAACAGGAGTATTCATTTTCCTTCAGTCGAGCCTTGTACTTCCATTAATGGACATCATGCTAACACATTCCATATTGTTCAAGCAACATCTTGCAACCCAGAAAGGCCAAAACCAACTCCCCTTTCTTTTCTTTTCTTTTTTCCTTTTTTGATTAATTTGTGAGTGGAAACAAGTGATCTAGTACTATACATCATTGTCATCACATACAGAATTTCTACAATTTGGGCAAGACCCGTTTGTAGCCAGCCATTTATCTAGGCAGGACAGATGAAAGTAGTGTCCACAGCGGGGAAGTTTTCTCATTGAATCTCCATCCTTGAAATCCTGACAAAATTTTTTTGTTAAAAATCTGTTAAAAGCAAGATTACAATGATTTCCTCACAGAGCTAAAATAATCACTCAAAGACAATTAGTTCAGTACCTGCAAGCAAATAGCACAACTCAAGGCGGGGCAGCATTGCTCAACAATGTTACTGTCAGATTTGAATATACATTCAGGAAGTTTTTTGATACAGTCCTCGGACAAGCCTCTAACTTCACTTGTGTCATAAATGTCTGATATTTCTCTGTAAGTTGTTTCCATTGCAGCAATCTGGGAGATTTACAAGCCTGATTAAGTCCCACATAGTACGTTCAATAATCTATTCTAAGAACTATTGGTATGCAAATTGAACAGGTCTACTTACCTGCCATTGATAGGCTTTTAGCACCGCAGGACCTACCCATTCCATGAATACCTTCCCATTCAACAAGCTGTGCAAGAGAGCAACCTGTAAAAAAGTAAAGTCCCCTTTACTTCGGATTCTAAAGCGCATGGCCCTCCCTCTTAAATTGAAAGAGACAATCATGATGCTGTGTACAGTTTATTGAAACGGGCCTCCCTATTAAAATTTGCAGTTCTTTTCAACATGCATTCAGTGAAAAATACCATATCAATATTCAAAGCAGATGTATGTAATTTTTATCCTTTGTTTTTTTCCTGTGAAACTCATTGAAATGCTGGTGTATTTATATAGTGGATATTATTTACCTTGGACAATGGTTCACCATTAGTAATTGATTCTAGCAATTGAACAGCAGTGATGGCACCTGCAACAGCACCTACTCCAGAGCCACGAAGAAACCCAGTTTCTGTTGTCTGACCTTTCATGGCTCCTATGATTGATCCCACTAGAGCCCCTCCTGTAAAACCAAGGCCAAAATTTGAGAATTATGCAAAGAGGTTAAGGAAGAGCTAGCATCCAAATGAATACTGATATTTTCATAGAATAAATAATTTATTTGACAGATTAAGCAAATATATATGATTATACAGGCCTTACTTAAAGTGTGGATTATGTGTATATAATTGTATTCTTTCTGTCACTATCAAATGTCAGTTGAAGTTTCTTTATGTAGCAAGTGGAAGCCTAGCTAGCTGATCATGTACAATGGAGAGAAGTGTGGAGTCAGCAACTAGCTAGAAGTGCATTTATTAATGCCCATCCCTGCATGGGATGGACTAGTGATTTTGTGGCCCTAGCATGCATGGAACACAGTCATACATCTTTAAAGGTGAAAACAAAACTCTTATCTTAACACTAATATACATGAAGGCATGAAGCTATCTCTAACAGGTTCAGCTAAAATGCTGCCAGAAGGATTCCCAGAAGGGCTGAAATGCAGTGTCTTGAAGGAAGAAAAAAGAAGTTAAAAAAGTTTCCCTGGATGTGAACTAGTTTTCCATTAACCAGACCAGAAAATGAAGATAGTACAAGGAGAAGAGGCATACCTAGTGCAAAAATACAAGTAGATGCAGCAAGGACGGAATTCTTCAGAACTGATCTAATGAAAAGTCCAGTTCCAAAACCCTCTAGCTTTGCTGCAAAAACCCACGAAGAAACGGCCTCTTTACACCTGAAAGAAGCTTTTGTTACGCCAGAAAACCACCTTTTCATCATTGGAAGAACGGAATTTTGCTAGTGTGTGAAAGCCTTAATTTAGCTGATGAGAAGGAAAGCAAAGGTAAGTAGTGTGCAGCTGTCAAATGTGTGAAGCTACACACAAGCATTTATAGGAGGGTACACAATAGAGCATTTATGATGCACATATACACACATGCATGGATTGGGAAAGGTGTTATGCATGACAGCTTCTCATGCATGCAAATTGATGAAAATAATGCACAGAAAATGACAGTAATTTAGCCCCCCCTTCCCATTTTCAGGAAGTTCACCTGTCAACTTTCTCTTCCTGCAGTTGAAAAAGCTACCCTAGGGATAGCATTAATTAGGATGTTTAACAATCTTATTCTGATTTCAATTGCTTTTTAAATATATTTTTTTCTTGAAAAACAATTAAATAAATATTTTTTTAATATTAACTATAATTTTGATATACTGATTTTAAAAATAAAAAAAATTGAAGAAAAAACTAATTTAAAAATCCCTCTCAACCACAGTTCCAAATTTTATATTTATTCATTAAAAATGATATATTTTATTTAGAATGACAATTTGTGAGCTTTTATTTTCACTTGTCAATTATCTTATATCCTAGTCCAATGGCGAAGGAGTATGGCCTGGGGTGCCATTGGCTGATATCATATAATAACATTTCTTGAGTTGTCCCAGAAATTATGAGCTATCCCCACTTCCGCACACTTGGAGGAAGAGAGAGCAAGGAGAGGGAACGCAAGAGAAAAATGAGAGTGAGATCGTGCCAGCCTAAGATTACATCAGCAAGGAACACGGACTGAGCGACACAACAGAATCATTAGTGTTACTGATCGAATTGAATAAACTAGACTTGAATAACTAAGTAAAGATCCCTGCTGGAGATGATATTTTTTTGGTATCTGAAAATTCACTGGATCGGTTGAGCTGGATAGATCATTAGTGTTACTGATCGAATTGAATAAACTAAGTAAAGATCCCTGTTGGAGATGATAGTTTTCTGTTTAAATCAATCCAGTATCTGAAAATTCATTAGACCCAACTAATTCAGTTGAACTCAGTCGATCTATTAAAAAATAAAACTCTTCCAAAAATAGTGTATTTCATATACAAGCTCGAACTCAAAACCTTATTTTTTAAAAAAAAAGGCATTGAATTACTTGAAGAAAGCAACTGTTGATTCTTTGTTGAAGATGATGGATAAATGTTTCAAACACAGTAATTTGATAGGTTGATTGATGCAATGCAGGAAACAAGAAAAATCTGCATGGATTCTATGTGGAAAAAAATGCCTATCATTTAATGAATATTGTTGAATGATATCTAAATAAAATAGGGTGTTCTGGAATACATGCAACTAGATAATTCTCAATGCCCTCTTTACGGGAAAGATGTCAATCAACTAGAGAAATAGAATAATAATGCATTGGAACTTTGTCGAAGGCTAAGATCCTTCCTTGGATTTAACCTGTCTCGTGGTGCTGGAACCATCCTGAAGATAGCATTAATATATAATTAATGCTGCTGGCTGAAGTGCTCTTAAGCCTTGTTCTTCTTCTTTTACACAACTAAGAGGATCGACTTGATATCTCATTGGCCAGGACTTGCTCATTCAATTGCATGCCACATCTGTTGGAACTAATTAAATATACTGATCATGGATAATACACAGTAGCATAAGATAGAAGTGCTTCATTTGCTGAGAGAGCTACTTCCCTTACTTGATACTAAAGGCCAATTTGGCTTTGTCAGAGCTGCAAAAAAACAAGGGGCGCCAATAGCATGAGAGAGAGAGAGAAGGGGGAGGAAATGTTAAAAACCAGGTGCTACTGGATGGTGGTTAGTGCTTCTGTGGGCTGGTAACAGGAAAGAAGAGGATATTTTGAGACGATAAGATTTCAGAAGCATGGACATTATGTTCAAATGGAGTAAGGGTCCTTCAATTGCATTAATGAGAAACAAACAATGGCTACCTTGATTACTTTCTTGGTATATATCATGGTAGGTAGGTTGTCATTCACACTTCCTTGCCTATTTTGTGATCCTGGAAAAACCATGGACTTCTTTCTTGAGATTCAACAAATTGATATTTTGGTGTTCCATTTTAATGCTCTGTCCAAGAGATAAGATACCATTTTCTAGTAAAGGTATTTTGTGCCTTGTGGAAACAAGATACATCTTCCTCCTTGAAAAGATGACTTCTTTCTTAAGAAAAGATCTAGACTCTGTCTTCCTCTTTATCGTTGAGTTATTGAAGGAGTGAAGACATGCCCATTTTCTATACTTGGTGCATGGTTTGAATTTGAACCTGTGCACCACAACTCTCGGTATTCTAGGTTGATAAATACAGAAGTGATAAAAACATAGATAAAAATATAAAATGAGTCGGTATCTGCGATAATTTTAACGTGAATTTCTGTATTTTAAAAACATGGACAAACATTTTATTTGATTTGGGTTTGGCCTTTTGGGGATTCCTTATCATGCCAAAAAGGCTCCTGTCCTTCTCCATGCATGGCATTAATTTAACTTGATTTGGTTGGTTGTCATTAAAATCTCAACTGCAAATGCCAAGCAGAATAAGTACAATCACAGAAAGTATTTTTAATGTCATTCCAAATAATCGAGATCAAATCCCACCAAAGAAAGTTCATATGAATGGAGAGAATTAATTATGGGAAACTAATGGCGATGGCAGGACTTGAAGCCCAGAAAAAGACCTCTGTAAACCATTTAAGATCATTTACAGTGTACTGCTAATTTAAATGCATAGGCTTGTAGAAGTGGGCTATCATCATTTTAAGTATGTCTTTAATTACATCAACTTCATATTTCTTTAACAAATTAATGTAGAAAACAGAAATTTCACACAAGATTTTAGATATGAAATTGTCTATGGACAAAGTGGGGATGGGGATTCAATTTTTCCTTGGACTAATAGGACGTTTGCCAACTTATTAGCAAGTTTCTGAGAGGAGTGTACAAGTTGCAGACAGGCATCAACATCAAGCATTGAATCATCTAGTGAAATAAACTTTCACATAAACAGAGAAGCATAAGATGGACGAGAAAAGTATAGAGAGATGCTATGTAATTTTAAGTTAATTATACCAATTCAGCGAGGCTTAATTTTCTGACAGGGATTAATATTCCAATATCCAGTTGAGGGAGGATAAAAGTATTAGCATAAGCAAATGAGAGAATATAAACTGTGTCAGGAATTATATATATATATATCCAAGTAATGAGCTCACAGGATCAACACATGAATTGCAGAAGAAGGTCTTCAAACTGCAAGTAGTCTCTGTAGGATTAAATAAATCCCTTACCTTGTATTCAATCTGCAAAAACCTTGAACTTTTGTCACCTTAACCAATCATTTTAGTAATGGAAGCATGGGCCTCGTGCATAATGTTTTCAAATGAGAAAACAAAGGAAAAGAAAAATGCATTTCTAAACTTATTAGGCAGGTGTCTTCATCTGAGGGGATTCTGATGGAGAATTCACTGATGCCTCCCTAGCATCAATCATCATTGCGATGACCTCTCTCATTGTTGGCCTAATAAGTGGAGATGTGCTGGTGCAGACAACGCAGTTTTGAGAACTAGAGACATCTCTATTGTGCTTTTCTGACATCAAATATCTCAGATGTTGACACTGAATCATGAATTGATCTTCTAACCCATATAACCAGGTCCCCTCCTTGGTCTAGATGTTGAACTGGCGGTTCCCGGTAATCAGTTCCAGTGGAATTACTCCGAAGCTATAGAGGTTACATTTCTCAGTCACTTTCAATGTGTGAGCATATTCTGCACATAGGAAGAAAAAAAAACATTTACTAACATGATACCTTTGAATAATTTAGCACAATCAAGATAGACAACTGTTCGGTTCCTATTTTCAAATGATGGGCGTACCTGGGGCAATGTAACTGTTAGAAGATGTGTTTAGGACTACTGATGTGGAGTCATAAACACTGTTTAGTTTGTTTTACTGTTTCAAAGCTGTTGCTATTTCTTTGGTATCAGTTATTTCTTTTGTTATTCATGATTGTGATCATGGCGTAATCTTAGGACCATGATGTTAGTGGGTTGTTATTAATCAAGCTTTAAATTGTAATGTTTCAGACATTAATTGTATTTAGTTTTCAGCTTCAAAATATATTGCTCTCATTTTCTATTTTCTTTACCGTCAGCAATACTCTGTTTCTTCTTTCTTTATTCTAAAACAACTACAATTGGTATCAGAGCTTTCTTCTTAAAGGGACCTGTGTGTGAGTTTGATACGTCATGAAGCCGAAGCTAGTTTCTCATCAATTGCTCCGCCGGTGTTTGATGGAGACAACTACCAGATTTGGGCAGTACGCATGGAGACATACTTGGATGCTTTAGATCTTTGGGAAGCAGTGGAAGAAGACTATGAAATCCCTAAACTTTCTAACAATCCCACCATGGCACAGATTAAAGCGCATAAGGAGAAGAAAATGAATAAATCAAAGGCAAAAGCCTGTTTGTTTGCTGTAGTCTCATCCACCATCTTTACTCGTATCATGTCTCTGAAGTCAGCAAAGGAGATATGGGATTATCTCAAGACTGAATATGAAGGAGATGAAAGGATCCGAGGGATACAAGTGCTGAACTTGGTACGTGATTTTGAGTTGCAGAAGATGAAAAAGACTGAATCCATCAAAGAGTATTCTGACAGGTTGCTTAACATTGCTAGCCGAGTCAGACTACTTGGCTCGTCTCTACCAGAATCAAGGATTGTCCAAAAAATTCTTGTAACAATTCCTGAAAAATTTGAGGCAACAATTACATCCTTAGAAAACACTAAGGATATGTCAAAAATCACTTTGTCAGATATGTTGAATGCATTGCAAGCACAGGAGCAAAGAAGGGCTATGAGGCAGGAAGATGATGTTGAGGGAGCCTTATTTGTCAAGCATAAAGAGAACAAAAACTACAAAAAAAAATAAGGGTAAAAGCCATCAAGGTTCAAATGGAGATTTTAAGGCCAACAACAACAGGAGCAATACTGGAAACAAGAACGGATCTTATCCTCCATGCCAGCATTGTAATAGAAAATCTCATCTATATTTTAAATGCTGGAGAAGACCAGACGCCAAGTGCAACAAATGCAACCAAATGGGGCATGGAGTTGTTATCTGTAAGAGCAAAAATCAACAACATGGTGAAGAGGCACAAATTGCTGATTAAGAGGAGGAAGATCAACTGTTCGTGGCTACATGTTTCTCTGGCATTGAATCAAGTGAGAGTTGGCTTATTGACAGTGGTTGTACTAACCACATGACACATTACAAGGATCTATTCAGAGAACTAAGGAGCTCAAACACATCGAAAGTTCGAATTGGAAATGGCGAGTACATAACTATGGAAGGAAAGGGAACAATTGCAATTGCAATTTCAACCTGTTCAGGTACAAAGTTCATTTCTGATGTGTTGTATGTTCCTGAAATTGATTAAAACTTGTTTAGCATTGGACAACTAATTGAAAAAGGTTATAAAGTTGTGTTCGAAGATAAAAGTTGCTTGATTAAAGATGCAGATGGCCATGATATTTTCAAAGTAAAAATGAAAGGAAAAAGCTTTGCTCTAAATCCATTGGAGGAGGAGCAAACTGCTTTCCCAATTAAAGAAAATATCATAGAAGTTTGGCACAAGAGGCTCAGGCACTATCATCATAAGGGGCTGTTGCAAATGAAATCTAAGATGATGACAAATGATCTTCCAGCACTTGATGATCACATTCCCAATTGCAAAGCATGTCAGTCTGGAAAGCAAAGCAGGAAACCATTTCCCAAAGTAACATGGAGAGCAACAAAAAAGCTATAATTGATTCATACGGACATTGCAAGCCCACAAAGAACACCTTCTCTAAATGGTAGTCGCTATTATGCTGTATTCATTGATGATTTCTCCCGTATGTGTTGGATTTTCTTTTTGAAGCACAAGTCAGAGATGGCTCAAGTTTTCTGGAACTTTAAAGCCAGAGTTGAAAACGAGAGTGGCTATAAAATTCAAATTCTTAGATCAGACAATGGCAAGGAGTACACCTCTAACTCATTCAACAGTTTTTGTGAGGAGGTAGGCATTCAACATCAATTAACCGCTCCATACACTCCACAAAAAAATAGAGTGAGTGAGAGACGGAACAAATTCATTTTGGAGATGACAAGATGTATGCTACATGAGAAGAATCTACCAAAGAAGTTCTGGGCAGAAGCAGCAAACACTACTGTTTTTCTGCAAAACCGACTTCTAACAAAAGTTGTAAAGGATCAAACACCCTTTGAGGCATGATATGGTTATAAATCATCTTTGAATTTCCTTAAAATATTTGGATTTTTGTGCTTCACTCTTGTTCCACAGACCAAGAGAGATAAACTAGACAAAAGAGCACTTCTAGGCATCTTTATTGGCTACAGCTTGGTTGCAAAAGCTTATAAAGTTTTCCAGCCACAAACTGAAAAAATAGTTATAAGCAGGGATGTGCCCTTTATGGAAGATGAAGAGTGGAGCTGGGATGATGCAACGAAGATAGATTCAACTTCAACAGAGCCAAAGATCAAGTTTTTTATTCCAGACACAAAGGAACAAAGCATAGGAGACTGGCAGAATGTCATGACAAATGACACTCCTATCAAAGGCACAAGACTACTTTCTGATGTTTATCAAAGATGCAACATTGCTATGTGTGAACCTGCAGATTTTGAAGAAGCCAAGATGGATCAAAATTGGATTGCTGCAATGAAGGAGGAGTTGTTTATTATTGAAAGGAACAAAACATGGGAGTTGGTTAATCGACCCCAAAACAGAAAAGTAATTGAAGTCAAGTGGGTGTACAGAACCAAGCTTAATGCTGATGGCTCAATCAATAAGCATAAAACTAGACTCGTGGTCAAAGGATATGCTCAAATATTCGGTGTGGATTACTCAGATACCTTCGCACCAGTAGCTAGATTCAATACTATCATACTCTTACTTGCTGTTGCAGCACAAAAGAATTGGAAGGTGTACCAGTTAGATGTCAAGTAAGCATTCTTGAATGGTTTTTTTGCGGGAGGAGATTTATGTAGAGCAACCAGAAGGCTATGTAAAAGAAGGAGAAGAAGACAAAGTCTGTTTTCTTAAGAAGGCTCTCTACGGATTGAAGCAAGCTCCAAGAGCTTGGTATAGTAGAATTGATGAACATCTGCAGAACTTGGGATTTGCTAAAAGCTTCTCTAAATCAACACTGTATGTCAAGCAAAATGGAGCTATCATTCTTATTATCTCACTATATGTGGATGATCTGCTTGTGACAGGAAACAACACAAGTCTTGTGGAGAAATTTAAGCGAGAGATGATGGAGGTTTTTGAGATGACAGATCTCGGTTTGATGACTTTCTTTCTTGGAATGGAAATTAAACAGGATAAACATGAAGTATTTATCTGTCAGAAGAAATATGCCAAGGAGATTCTAAAGAAGTTTAAACTTGAAGAATGCAAAGAAATGAGCACTCCCATGAACCAAAAGGAAAAGCTCTGTAAAGAAGATGGAATAGATAAGATTGATTAGGTATATTTCAGAAGTCTGATTGGTTGCTTAATGTACCTCACAGCAACTCGGCCTGACATTTTGAATGTTATAAGCATCTTGTCTCGGTTTATGCACTGTGCAAGCGAATTGCATCTCAAGGCTGCAAAGAGGGTAATTAGATATGTCAAAGGCACATGTAATTTTGGCATTAAATTCACAAGGAGTAAAGAGTTCAAGCTTGTTGGTTTCTCAGACAGTGATTGGGAAGTTTCCATTGATGATTTAAAAAGCACTTTAGGCTATTGTTTTACACATGGTTCTAGTATTTTTTCATGGTGCTAGAAAAAACAAGAAACTGTAGCTCAATCCACTACTGAAGCAGAGTTTGTTGCTGCAACTGCTGTTGTTAATCAAGCTTTGTGGCTGAAGAAGATTTTAATTGATCTTAAATTGGAGCAGAAGGAAAGCACGGAGATTCTTGTTGACAACCAAGCTGCTATTACTATCTCTCATAATCCTGTATTTCATGGCAAAACTAAGCATTTTAACATTAAGTTATTCTTCTTAAGGGAAGTACAGAAAGATGGAGCTATTGTTCTTGTCTACTGCAAAACAGAAGATCAAGCTGCAGACATTTTCACCAAGCCTCTGCCAGTTAGCAAGTTTGAATTTCTGAGGACAAAACTTGGAGTTTGCAGTTCCTAAATCAAGGAGGAGTGTTAGAAGATGTGTTTAGGACTGCTAATGTGAACCGCTAATGTGGAGTCATAAACACTGTTTAGTTTGTTTTACTGTTTCAAAGCTGTTGCTATTTCTTTGGTATCAGTTATTTCTTTTGTTATTCATGATTATGATCATGGTGTAATCTTAGGACCATGATGTTAGTGGGTTGTTATTAATCATGCTTTAAATTGTAATGCTTCAGATGTTAATTGTATTCAGTTTTCAGCTTCAAAATATATTGCTCTCATTTTCTATTTTCTTTACTGCTAGCAATACTCTGTTTCTTCTTTCTTTATTCTAAAACAACTACAATAACCATTTGAACCTGCAACAGTAGACATGGATTTTGAGCAGCGAAAATCAATCAATTTCACCAAGCCAGAGTCTCTTACATGAGCTTGAAGTACTTCATCCAACAAAATGTTGTTCAACTTGCAATCATAATGGAGATAACACAAACCCTCTGCTGCTCCAAGACCAATATTATATCTAGCATTCCAGTCCAATGAACATGTTTGGACACTGCCAAGAAGGTGATCTCCAAAGCTCCCATTTGTCATATATTCATATAGGAGAATATTGTAGTCCTGATGGTAGCAGAAGCCAAAGAGCTTAACAAGATTACGGTGTCTAATGTTTCTGAGGGTCAGTATCTCAGAACGGAAGCTGTGGTCACAACTAACAACTTCACCGCGAGACTTCAGCTTTTTTTACGGTGATTACCTCTATTAGTTTAGTATGTGATATAGCTAATTGATTAGTTACATGTGATATTATTATATTTATATAAATATATATATTTATTATTAATAAAAAATTTATTTATTTTTAATAATCATATTAGATTGATGAATCTAATATTTGATTTATGGATCAAGAGTAAAGATAAAATTCATAAGACAAAAATACTTTGTAAAGAAAATTATAAAGTTGTTATAATTATAAGATTTTTATTGCATCAAACCATTATTCCTAAAATATTCTTGGTCAATACTCTCTTAAATATTAGATATTCATTAGAGTCGTAGAGTAGTGTACATATTATATATTTTTTTTATGACAAGAAACAGTTGTTCTCATAAGCTGAGGTACTAAGGATACATAAAACTAATATGTAGGTATTTATTATAACATATGTATACTTGACTGACCCGTATGAGAACTCCATATGAAGAGATCATCTATATGTATAGAAAGACTCTTGTAACGACCACGTAAGTGATCCTTAAACATGAAATCACTAATTTATTTTATATAGAGAATATTATACTTTGTTTATGTTACATGTTATCTTAATCGAGGTAACAAAAGGACAGACATTAAGTATAACATAAACTATATGAAGATACTCAAGTGATCAAGAGAGGATTCATCACCCTAAATGAATTAGAAAAAAATATTTCATAAGTTCTTAAATAATATTAACTGAGAAATTTTTGGTCAAGGTAGAATGAGATTTGAAAAATGTTTCAAATCTTATTCAAACGATCAATGACTATTATGTAAAGAATAAACATGATTTAACATGACAAACATACTTCATGTTTTAATGTTAAATTAGAACATTATTGATGAAATGATATTAATTACATTTAAAAATCAATTACTGAAAGGTTAAGTCAAACCACTAATAACTGTTTTAATATTTAGGAGATCATGACACATTGCTAAACAATGCACCCGATCTTCAAATATAAATTAATCAATTGTTGAATTGATAATAAATTAAATTGTTTAATTTATTTAATTTTACTTAATTAAAATTAAAATTTATATTTGGATCAATATATTAAGAACTTAATGGGTCACCTATATTAAAAACTATCGATAAAAAATTAAACTGAGATGATTTAATTAAGTATAATTTGATTAAAATATATTTTAAAAATTGAGGACTGGAATATAATTTATATATAGATTATATTTCTAGACCTAAAAAAATCAAGGACTTGATTGAGTTAATTTCTAAAATTATCTAAAATTAATATATGAATATTATATAGAGAGCAAATTGATATTTTGTCAATTTATAGGGTTTTTTATATTTCTCTATAAATAGTAAGCAATGCCTCTTATTTTTAGCAATTGTGAAAAAACTACATAAGTAATACAATAAAAATCTAGTTTTTTAGGCATAACAATCTCTTAGATTTCTAATTAGTAGTTAATGTGGATTACCGTTAGAAACCAGAAAATTAGACGACTTGTTGTTTGTGATAACCTAATTTTTAAAAAATTATTCAAAGCAAATTAAAATCAATTTTTTATATAATAAATCCCTAAATAATTTTAAATTAATCTAACAATATTCTAAAAACTCCCAAATAATTTTGATTTGTTATTTACACTGAGTGTATAACATATTCAGAACCCAACAACTTCACCATCGGCCATAAAAGCCTTGTACACTGTGCCACAGGCTCGCCTTCCTATAACTGCATCTTCTGCAAAATTTCCAGTAACATATTTACCAGAAGGTCATTATTGTCTACCACATCATGCCTTGTTGCATCTTTACGAGGAATAAAAGCAGGTTGACGACGCATCATAGCCCAGCAAATTCCCACTATGAAAAACAGAGAAAGTAACCCAATAGCACCAGAAATAATGGCCACTAGTTCCGCTCTGGATGAACTCTCCTTGATCCAGTTTTTGTTAGGAGTAGGAAATGGGATCACTGGATGACAATGGTACGAACCTGATTTGCACGAGCCATTGTTGCCAGCAAAGTTTGTGAGAGTCCAATCGTAGAAATGCAGGATTATTTGGCACTGGTCCTCCCAGGTTACTTTTAGAAAGATTAATGCAGACTAGAAGGCTGAACAGCTCACTGAAAGATGCCAGGAACGTCACCAACAAGTTGGTTCTCGTTCAAGTAGAGTGATTCTAACAGCTGAAATTTCCCTAAATCATTGGGAATTGTACCAGAAAGACGATTATGGCTAATGTTGAGAGCAATCTGAAGACTATCAAGTTGACCAAGCTCGACAGGTATGGCACCAGAAAAAAAGATTTCCTCCCATTTGCAGCTCTGTCAGTCTGCTTAGACTGCTTAAGGTAATTGGAATTTCTCCGGTCAATCTGTTGTCTGAAAGCTTCTGGATTTCTACGTTCACTAGCTTGCCAATTTCTTCTAGAACAGAGCCTGTGAATTGGTTCCGACTAAGATCAAGCCTCTGAAGTCCCATGCAATTTCCCAAGTCACGAGGGGTATCTCCTGAGAGCCAATTGGAAGAAATGTTGAATGCAACAAGCTGTGTCAGGTTTCCTATCTCAGGAGGAATTTTCCTAGTAAAATAGTTATCTGACAAGTGCAACATCTTCAAATTCCCGAGCTTGCCTACACCAGGGGGTAGAGACCCGGAGAATCGATTTTGATTTATATCAAGAGAAGAAAGATTCTGAAGTTGATATAAATCAACAGGGAGACTTCGAATACGCAGGTTACCACCTAGCATTATCTGTTTAAGAGACTTGCAAGTTTTCAGACCAAAAGGGATGTTTCCAAACAACCTATTTGATCCAAGGCTCAAAAACATCAGTTTCTCATACTTGCATAGGTATGAAGGTATGTTAACAACAATATTGTTGTCAGATAAGTCAAGGACAGAGAGGTTACTATTATACCCAATGAGGAAAGGAATATGACCCTCAAGATAATTGCTGAAAAGCTGCAACTCCTCTAGATTTGTTAGGTTTTGAAACTCTAGAGGAATTGTACCTGTCGGATTATTTATAAACAGGTCAATGTTTTGTAACTGTGTGGACTCTCCAAGTTCCCTGGGAATACTTCCCTGAAGGTTATTCTCAAAAAGGTGAAGCAAGCGGAGATTAGGAATACAACCCAATTCTCAGAAAGATCTATCTCAAGAGCACCACTGCAATTTCCTAGTTCCCGAGGAATTGTTCCATTCAACAGGTTGGTATATATGTAAAGTTTCTATAGCTGCGATAGCTTGCCAAGTTCTCTTGGAAGAAAACCACTAAAGGAATTTTGATGCAATGCAAGCACCTCTAGGTTACTGATATTTCCTATCTCAGGAGGAATCTTCCCAGATAAAAGTTTTGTCAAAGGATCAAAGTGGTAAGATTTTGAAATTTCTGAAGCTCCTTTGGAAGAGAACCTCGGAAGCTATTCTGTGCCAACCGGAGTATCTCTAAGGTCTCACATTCACTAATTTCAGGTGGTACGTATTGGACCCGTGAAGGAGTTCACACCTGCCCAGATGACCCTAAGATGTTTTAACTCACGGATTGATGCAGGAATTGTGCCTGTGAGATTATTGCTATAGATGACAAGCTCTTCGAGTGAAGTCCAATTTCCTATCTCCCTAGAGATTTCTCCGAATATGTAGTTCTCGCAGAAATAAATCAGCTTAAGAGTGTTAAGTGAGCACAAATGTGCTGGAAATTGTCCAGACTGCGACACTGACCAAGATATATTGAGGAATGGGACCAGAAAAGAAGTTAGAGGAGACATTTCTCAACTAAACCAGGGAGATGACTACATATACTTACAGTTGTAGACAAACTACCAGACAAATTAAGGCCATGGAGATTCAAAGAAGTTACCTTAAGATTGGTAGAACAACCCACCCCCTTCCAATTCCAAGGAGTTGAGTCCAATGAATTCCACCTATGAAGATTCTTGTCAGGACCAACGACAGACTTTCTATGGAAATTCTTTGATCATCAATCAATAACATTCTTTCTTCTCCACCATTGTTGTTAGACCTGCCATTGCATTTTTCATCGTGTAATGATTTGCTTCTAGACCGTGATCTGTGTGTCTTCCTTTCTTGGTTAGAATTTATTCAAGAAAGTAAAGAAAAAAAGAGTTTAAACAAACTTACAGCAAATTTTCCTAGATTGTTTAGGACCTGGCCCTATTTGCAAATTTTCCCATATTGAGGCTTCAACTGTTGCCTGCCCCATTACAGAAACTTGGACTTGGACCTCTTATTGGCATGGAAATAATTGCTGTGTTTACCTCACATCCCTTCAATTGTCAAACATTCAAGAGGGTTCATTTTGTACCTGGATTAGTTTGATTAGCAAAACCTCTTTAAGATTTGACAAGGTTAATCAAATTATAAATTATTGCATTATATCACATAAGTTTAGCCGGATTAATATCAAACTATTTCAAATTAAAATACATGAGTTATGTTTTGGATCACAAATTTAATTAACAGATGAACTTGTTAATCCAAGCAGGATTTAGATATTATTTAGTTTTTTTGTTTTCTCATGACCTGAAAAATCAACCTCATCCTAAACGCCAAAATGACATTTGCTGTTGAAAACTTGCATTACTTTGAGGAAAGGATGGATCGATTTGGAAAAGAAGATGATCACTACTCATGAGTCATGAGCACCGACTGTGTGTGTATTTCAACAGGGACAAAATTCAACAACTAAAAGTATGAATCTTCATTAATAGTAATCCGATCCATGTACAGTGTGTAAAAGAAAAATAATAAGGTACCTCTCCAAAATTGACATATCTCGTCACCCTTCTATGATCTAATTATACAAAGTCCTCAAAGCTAAATGTATGATTTGAGATACCCTTACAGATTAATCAACTAAGCACATTTCCTAACCTTATAATGATGATAATTACCATTGTAATGTTGGTTGTTATTCAAAAGATAATATCTTGGACTTGATCCCTTATTTCTCAACAAGTTGCCAAGACCGCCACCACCCTTCTTCCACAGCCTCCACCAACACTTCCTCCTAGGGGATGAAACACCCCCTAGCACGTGACCACTTGAGTGGCTCTTCCCTTTTTTTGCCACAAGCCCTCGAACCTCAGGTGGCTTATAGTTCCTTATCAAAGGCCACTTGATCCCATCAAAAAAAGGGTGTCTTTTAATATCTGTGGCACCCTTGGTGCACCCTAGCCTCTGCCTTGGATCCTTGACTAACAACTTCTCGATCAGATCCTTAGCCTCTTCCATTCCTTTACCTTCCCCTTCCATCACATGGAAGTTCACTTGCTTACTCGATGCTATATTGCGCAAGGTGCTCTCTTTATTCCCTCCCTTAAACGGTGTCGTTCCATACAATAATTCATAGACCAAAACCCCAAAAGCCCACCAATCCACTCCATTACCATGACCATTTCCAGACAACAACTCAGGAGCCAAGTACTCATGGGTCCCAACACATGATCTCGACAAAGCTTCCGTGGGCTCCGCCACAAACTCCTCCTCCACCACTTCCTCCTCCACTACTCCCCTCCGGCTAAACGTACCAAAACAATCACCCCCTCTTCTCATGGACCCCGCCATTCTTTTTCTGTGGACCCTTCTATCAAAAGTGGGGACAACATCAGCTTTGAAGCACAAATCGAAGTCAGACAACATTATATGACCATCTTCACGTAATAATATGTTCTCCGGCTTTAGATCCCGGTAAACAACACCTAGGGAATGCAAATACTCCAAAGCTACCAAGACCTCAGCAGCGAAGAACTTAACAGCCTGAACCGGTAACCGGTTAGCAGGCTGTTTACGTAGCAAAGAGTGAAGGTCTCCATTCGGGCAATAATCAATCAAAAGGCAGCTGTAATGAGAGACTTCAAGATGGGCATAGAGTGTAGGCAAGAAAGGGTGGTCTAGCATGGAGAGAATCTCACCTTCCATCTGAACTTGAGATAGTTTTTTCTTGGTTAAAGAATCTTTATCCATAACTTTCAAAGCAAAGTTTGCATTGTTGAAGTCTCTAAGTTGGCAGAGAAAGACCCGGCCAAGATTTCCGGTACCAAGATGACGGAGGAGTTTGAGGTGGCGGAGGTGGAGTCTGCCATCTGTTGAGAGGCTGGTGGCTGTTTTTATAGCTGACCAATGCTGATCACATTTACGGTGGTGGAGAGAGCTTGTTGTTGTCATTGTGGTGGTGGAAAGGCCGTCGTTGAAGCTGAGAGTTAGACTAGAACGTGCACTTGAGGAGGCGAAAGTGCGGTCAGTGGCAGTGGAGGTGAAGCTGAAATCAAGATCGGTATCAGATGGGCAGCGATGAAGCTGGGTTTCTTCAATATCCATGATTTTAGCGTGTGGAGAAAATTGGAGTAATGAGCTGGGGATATAAGGGCCGGCCGGCTGGCTTATAAAGAAGAGGGAGAGGGGAGGAGGTGAAGGGAATTAAATATGGTGGTTGGTTGACCAAAATAGAGATAGAGAGTAGGAGATGGAGATGGAAAGCAAATGGAAGATGCTGATAGGTTGACCCAATTGCAAATTTCTTGTTTTTAATGGATCCTTATGTTATAAGATTTTGACGGTCACATTTAATATATTTTCATTTATTCAACCATAGTAAATATTTTTATGATAATCTATATTAAATTCTATTTCAAGCAATCTTAAAAACACATTGATATATCAACTAGATATATACTATAAAAAAATACATATTTTTTAAATGATAATTTCAAGAATAGAACTTCAAAAATGATTAAACACTTAGAAAATAGAAAGATGAGTAATAAATCATAAAAATAATAAAAGTTTTGGGAGAATAACATAGGTTAAATTTTTTTAAAAAAAACTAGCATAGGTTGAACCAATCATGTTTTTAAATATCGATTATATTTAAAATATATTATTTTCTAAATAATCTTCCAATAAATGTTTTTTACCATACTGTTTTAGAATATAGTAAAGACATTTTGTATATAAAGTGGAATAAGATGGAAAAAAAAGGGTTTATTCTTACACTAACTTTTATAAGAATCGAATCTAAATAACATTATTTAAGTAATAAATCAGAAAAGTATAAAGTAACTACTCAAAATAAACTCAATTTGTGTACTTCTAAAATCCATGCAAGAATTTCTACCACGTATGTAACTTCGAAGGGAAGAAACACCACGTTGTGGTATAAGAAGCCGAAAGGCTTGTGTGGCATAAACAGCTAAAACCTCGAGAAATAAAAAAACAATTTGTGCCAAGAAAAATGGCTTAATTAGGCAAAAAGTCAGAGAGGGTGGTTCCAAGAATTAAGAAGGGGGGGAGCAACCGCGTCGTGGTGTTGGATTCTGTGCAAAATAAATTGCACTGAACACAAACAAAGGAGATAGGGAACCGAGCGAGGAGGCTGGCAACTGCTAAGTAGTCGGCTCTGTGCAGACACTTCCTTTAAGTTATGACTTTGATATTAACTTGTTACTTGTTTTTTATTAGGGTTAGGTCAGTTTCAACAAAATTTACGAGGACAGCAATAAAGTGTTGTCTACCTGGTTTGTCGACAAGGTGATGCATGGATTCATCATCGTTCATAAGGGGATTCGAAATATGCCCATTTGAGTTCACACTTCCTGTAATTGTACCAGCACCGAGTCATGTAATACTGTTCATTTGTCTCTTTATCTTGTTTCAACTTCGACAAGTCTACGTCACCCAGTATTTTTTTTAACAAAAAAAAAAAAACAAAGATAAACATGGTTGTTAAATTGGCTCGAACCTATCCGAAAAGGAGCCTTTGAGTCATTAAGTTAACTTCTTGATAATCGAGAATTAACTATTTTTATTAAATTAGTAGCATTTTGAGTTTTTATAAGATATTTATCTGATCAAATTTGAGAGAATGATAAAAACATGATATATGATATAGCTAGTCGAGTTAGTATCTTATTTGATTCAACTAGAAATATCTAATACAATTGAATCAAACGGTTGTGATGAGAAATAATTAAGAGAAATATACCTTTTTTTGTATGTATTCCTTTTATAATACAAGAGTTTTTTATACATATATAAAGAAAATTTTATTGGAAAATAGAACTTGTTTGCTAATTAAATACATCATGAGTTCTTATTATCATGTTAAATTAATAATCATAATAATTATATTGTTGGGTTCCCAAATATCATACTCATAGTGGAAATAATAAAACAAAATTATTTTATAATCTCTAAGATCTCGTTAGATAGATCAAGAGTTGTTTAGGGATTTATTACTTGAAGATCTGATTTTCTTTGGCTTTGAATAATTCTTTAAAGGCTGGGTTGTTGTAAAATATAAATCGTTCAATTATCCACCTCCAATAGTAACTCGCATGAATCATCAATGAGAGATCTTCTAAATTCCTATTTAAAAGAGAGAGATTATTATATCTAGGGTGCTAGCTCTTTATTCTATGACTAACGTAATTTTTCTATCTAACAGACAACAACTCAACAATAAAAGACATAACTTACTATTTATAGAAAAATATAAAAAAAACATTATAAATTAGCAAAATATCAGTTTGCCTCCTGGATAGTATCCATATATTAATCGAGGATAATTTTAGAAATTAACTCAATTAAGTCCTTACTTGATTTTTCTAGGTCTAGAAATATAATCCCTGTATTAATTATATTCTAGTCCTTAATTTCATAAATATATTTTAATCAAGTCATACTTAATTAAATCATCCCAGTTTAATTTCTGACTAATGGTTTTTAATGTGTGTGATCTATTAGATTTCTAATATGTTGATCCTAATATAAATTCTAATTCTAATTCTAATTAAGTAAAATTAAATAAATTAAACAATTTAATTTATTATCAATTCAAAAATTAATTAATTTATATTTGAAGATCAAGTACATCTTCTAGCAACGTGTTATGATCCCCTAAATACTAGAAAAGTCATTAGTGGTTTGACTTAACCTTTCAGTGGTTATTTTCTTAGTATAATTAATATCCTTTCATCAATAATATCATAATTTAACATTAAAGCATGGAGTTTGTCTGCCATGTTAAATCATGTTTGTTCTCTACATTAGTCATTGATCGTTTAAATAAGATTTGAAACTCTTTTCAAATATCATTCCACTTTGACCAAGGATTTCTCAGTCAATACTATTTGAGAATATGCGTAATATTTTTCCTTATTTACCTAGGGTTATGAATAATCTTTTAATCACTTAAGTACCTTCATATAATTCATATTATACCCAATGTCTGCCCCTTCCTTACCTCGATTAAGATAGCATGTAACAAGATCAAAGCATAATATTCTATATATAAGATAATTTAGTGATCTAAAGTATAAAGATCACTTATACAACCGTCACGTGAGCCTTTCAGTAGATATAAGTGATCTCTTCATATGAATTAAGATAGCATGTAACAAGATCAAATCATAATATTCTATATATAAGATAATTTAGTGATCTAAAGTATAAAGATCACTTATACAACCGTCACGTGAGCCTTTCAGTAGATATAAGTGATCTCTTCATATGAAATTCTCATGCAAGTCAGTTCAATGTACATGTTTTATGCCAATCATCTACATATTAGTTTTAAATATCTCTTATACCTCAGCTTATAAGAACAATTATTTCTTTTCATAAAGGAAAGAACATAATATGTACTAATCTTCGTGGCTCTAATAAGTATCTAGTATTTAAAAGAGCATTGACAATAAACATTTTAAGAACGATGCTTTGATGCAATAATAATCCTATAACAATAACAACTTTATAATTTCCTTTACAAAACATTTTTATCCCATAAACTTTGTCGTTGCTCTAGATTTATAAATCAAATATTAGATTTATTAATCTAATATTATATGAATATTAAAGATAAATTAAGTCTTTATTCATAATAAATATGTATTTACAAGAATATAATAATGTCACGGGTAACCAACTGATTAACTACTGGGTATATTAAACTAACAATCTCTCAATTGTACTAAAGTCAATCGCTAATATATTTAATACCATATTGCTCGATATACCATATTTATATCTTTCATTTCATTGATTTAACAAATCAAATGGAATTTTTTAAGTACTTGTTTGGATCATTGATGAAACCTTGATTTCTTTGCTTATACAATGGCTCCATTGTTATCATAATACAAGACAACTGGATTAACAATGCCAGGAACCAACCTAGTGCATTAATCTAAACAACTTCTTTGTTTCCTCAAACGTGGAGGTGTACTTTTATTTAGTTATAAAATCAATTGTTGTCTCTTATTTGAAATTATTTTAATTTAGAGCATTACCATTTATAATAAAACATATATTTACTGTATTCACTATTTTTCCAACATTTCATTAGAAAAATCTTAATTCAAATAATTTTGAACTTTTAGTTTATCTTCTCTATTGATGGATTCTATAGTCAAACATAGGTATCATTTCCATCATATCTCTCTCAATTTTTATCTTAGAACACATGTCTTTAGAGGGAGGTGTTCCATATAAAATAAATAAGAATCCAATCTTAGATCCTTCCATGTTAAGATATTTTAGCATCTAGTTTATATACATGGATTAAGACAATCTAAGCAACCTTCTAGATTTATCTCTATATTCAATATATATGTTGCTTCTCCTAATTTCTTTATACAGAAATTCTTGGACAACCAAAACTTTACTAATTAAAGTAAAGATATGTCATTTATTAACACTAATATGTCATCTACATATAATATTAGAAAAACAACACCACCCCCACTAACCTTTTTGTAAACACAAGGCTTATCCGTATTTTTTATGAAATCAAATTTGTTGATTATGAAATCAAGGTTTATTCCTACTCTTTAAATATTGTAATGTATATTTGTGTATTGACTTTCATGTTAGTCTTTCTCTTAAAGACACACTTAGATCCATTAGATTTTATCCCTTTAAGTGGATCAACCAAGTTACAAACTTGGTTAGTACATGAAATTCATAGCTTCAAGTCATTTCTTGGAATAAATATCATATGTTACTTCCAAGTAAATTGGAGGCTCATCAATTATGAGTACTATGTCATTCACAACTTCCATAAGAGGTCCTTATCTCATTGATGCATGACATATCCTACGAAATTTAAAGAGATTTTATGTTTCTTAAGGTTTAGGCTAAACATCCAATGTTTTAGCCTTAAGAATATATTTACAGGTAATTGTAAATATGAAAACCACATTCAGTATCCAATACCAAAGAACTACAATGCAAAGTAGTATGATAGTTTTCAATTATAAACATACCTGAAGTAAAAGCTTCAGTAAGCTTCTTTTCCTTTACGGTTGCAGGATATTCCTTGCAATTTCTCATCCAATATCCTTTCTCGCTACAATGATGACAGATGCTTTGGTTTTTTTTTATGCCCCCTAGTAGGTTTGTTTGCTTTAGAGATAATACACTTATTCTTCTTATCATTCTTCTTAGACATTATAAAAGACTAAACTAAAAGAACTGACATTTTTCCTTCTTAAAGGCCTTTGTAACAGTCTTAAACATACTAAATAATTTTGGTAATATACTATCTAACTTGTTCATATGATAGTTTATAATGAATTGCGAAAAGCTTTGGAATAATGACTGCAAGACCAAGTCAACACTTAACTCATGGTCCATAACAAAACCCAATTGGCCTAATTTCTCAATGTAGTCAATTATTTTCAAAACACGGATGTTCACTAAAAACCCCCTGTCATCTTGTAGTGGAAAAATTCCTTAAAAGTCTAATACCTGTCATTCCCACTGGCCTCATCAAACAATTTTTTGAGATGCATAATCATAGTTTGGGCATCCATATTCTCATGCTACATTTGAAGTTCAGGTGACAAACTAGCTAACATCACATATGTAGCTTCTTCATCATCATTAACATGACACTGATGTTCATTCATAACTTCTTATTTAGTATCCTCAACAGGGGCATTTGGAATTGGATTTTCTAGAATATAAAACCTCTTTTCATGTTTGAGGACAATTCTTATATTTCAGTGTCAATCCAAATTTTTTGGTCTAGTCAATTTAGTAGCATAAAGTATTCTTTATAGCAATATATTACTACTCATTTCAATCTACCAACCTATTTATATTTAAATTCTAAATTTAGATAAGGTCTTTAATCCTAATTTGATCTCCCATTATAATTTCTTGCAAATTAATAACCCTCCACATTAATTCAGAAAATCTCACTTACATTTTCCTAGTAGGTTAGGATCCCATTTAATTTATCTGACCTTGAGTGACTCAATAAATCAAAATAAATTAAATTAAATAGATAACATAGTTTATCAATCACATCTTTATATGACTCCTAAATCAATTAGGTGACAACCTTTTGTCTAAAGATATCTTACATGTTTCGCCTAACACATGTCTCTAACCTCATATAATCATGAGTGATTCATCCAAATTATATAGGTTAGTTAAATATAACCTTATTTTATAACATTAAACATATACGATTAACAGTAACCTTTAATGACTCGATAAGTTATTCATAAATAAAACTCTAGTTTTATGCTTATAAAATTAGAAGGCAACTATTCATTTTCTCAAATTTTACTTAATATATTAGTAAGGGATTTATTATCAATCAATTAGGTCTCATACATAACATGGCATAACATTTACATAATTAATTAAGAAACCTTAAGTTACATTTGAGGGGAATTAGATGAGAAAAAAAATTTACAACCCAGAAGAAAAATAGAGATAAGGCAGGACACACAAGCCGTATTTAATAAAAATTATAACCATTCAGCCATCAAATAAAAACACAATCACATTGATCTTTAATATCCACAGTCATCCATCGTGCATAAAAACATTTTAATATCACAATAAATTACATTGCATGCTTCAATTCTAATCATCGACTTTATATGCTACTATAAAATAATATTTCTAGTCCTTAAAAATATTTAATCAAATATAATTTGATAATTTTCAAATATTGTACACGATAAAAGAGGTGATAGTCGAGTCAAACAACAAGGCATGATTGACATGATAATCTCTAAGACGAGAGGTGTGTATAGGGTGTATAGAATGATGTAAAGATGGTTGATTTTATGGCAAAATTGATACAGTTTCTAAGGTGTTGTCCTTGAAGGACTGGATGTCAACAGAGAAGGATGATAAATTAGGTTTGGAGATGAGATGTTGAGAGAAGTGGAATCACAAGTAACATGAAGAGATGAAGTGATGTGATCAAGAGGTATGGGTAAAACAGGATAACTATCTTGAATATCATAAATTAACAAAAAAAAATCGCATGAGCAATGGTGATTGGCCATGTAAATTCTCATATGGTGATTTTCAGAGATAATATATAATGTTAATTACCTGTGGCTTGAATTGCCCTGGGTGTGAGTAATTAACAAAATCAAACTCAAACAAAAACTAGGTAAAATGATACATTAATTAGCATATTCTAAAAATTAAATTATATATGGACGCCTATGCTGGTAGCTGGCTTGGTGGTTTAGCTGCAATGGGGTCTGTATACAATACTATCAGCCTATTTGTCAGCCAACATTAATCACTATCGCTGATCACCAAGATGCAATGGACCCAAATAAAAAAGAAAAAAGAGAAAAAGGGCATCAAAGCAGATTGTTTTGCTGGGTTTGTCAGCCACCATTAAAGATCATCTTAAATCTTCAAGCCAAGCTTTTTCTTGGTTAGGAAATTAATGGAGTCTTGCTGATTGGTTGGTTCTGACATAAAGTTCTCTTGTATGGTAAGAACAAATTGATTAAAAAAATTAACTTACTCATCTCCCGTGTAATTAATCAACACATTAAATAGCGTGGTTTTCTTTTTCTGAGCTCACTTATTTATTGTATTTATTTCTCTTGTAGCCTTTTTTAGGATCCAATTATTGTACTAGACAATTGGGAAATTAGGTTGTGTGGCTATCTTTAATTATTAATTAAATTTGAATTCGTTTCTTTTTTTGAAAAAAAAAGTTGAAATTGTTAGTTTACTTTCAATATTAATGATAAAGAAAGGTTTTTTTCTTTTAATATTCCACAAAATCATAGATATCACTATTAGTATAAATTAATTTATTAGTATAAAGAAAGGTTTTTTCTTTTAGTTTTTCTTTTTTTCTCTTTTTTTTATTCCTTCTTCCTTTCTTTCGTCCTTCCTTTTTTTTTTTTTTTTTTTTGACTAATCTTCGCATATACTAGCAAATTGATCAAACCCACGTGTGTGTGTTGTATTCTCTTTGTCTTGTTCGAAAGGGAAGGATGATCAGTAGGCCACTAATTCCCTGTTTTCTGCAGAATTTGAATCTCCAGCTTGCAATCAACAGTCAATTATGCCCAATAATATGGCAAATAGATATATGAGAAGTAGATTGAGGGCTTCATTGATGCTAACCAACAGAAAAAAAAAATATATGACTTTCAGCCTAAAGACAAAACATCTCGATGCCACCAACCACTCAGATATCAACTAGATGGGTTGGTCGCGCAGGCTTCCATAAAGGATATTGACGAATGACTGCTTAAAAAGATAGAATTGCTAAGACCAAAGCAAGTTTGAATGGCTGAAATGCATGCTACAAGGATGGAGCTAAGTGCACAGCAAAATGAAAGAGCAGGGATTGTACGTATGTTATTGCAATACACCAAGTGAAGCAAATTAAAGATTTTCAAACAAAAGCTTGATACCAATTCAACCTCGATATGACAAAAACGATATTTCTTTGAAATCAAATAACTAAAAATGTGATAGCCATTGGCAATCAAATTTAAGCACACTTCCATGCCAAATGGAGCTTAATTGAACAGAAGCATAAAATATTGGTTGGGTGGAAGATCATTGGAAGAAAAAATAGAATGGGAGTAGCAAGGGATTAGGCTGGAATCTTTTTGTAGCATCGTAATCCTAGCAAGAAATGAATCCAGTTACCGAGACAAATGACATGTGTCGTGACGCGTATAAAATTGAATAGAAAAGCAGTCTCTTAGAATTAAGAAGGTTTTGGATTTAATCATAAAGTTATGATTATAAGGTTCAGAAGTCGCTACCTAGTATTATGATCACTGGAATACTTAATAATCTACGAGAATCTAAGTAAAGAGACCAGTTGTACAAGGAAAAGATACATCATTCTCAGTACACCTTACCTAAAATAACCTGCATTGTTGATTGATTGTTTTTCTAAGACATGTTTTTATTTGTTGGTCTCATTTAAAGTTCAAGATAGATCTCTGTTCGTAAGGAAGGCTCTACCTTATTGTGTTAAATCATAACCATTCTAAGGCCCAGATTTAACATCGCATTTATTTTCTATTTTGTATCTTTAATACTTGAGGTTATACTTTACAGTGTGATTTTATACTCCCAAATGTTAAAGTCTACTGCTAATCCTAACACTCCGTATAACAAACTAATTGTTGAGGATTTTTGATATTTTGGCCAAACATTAATGGGTAATAATAAACCAATTACAATATCCATTTTGCATTTTTAGAACGTGATAAAAATATGATTTATCCTTTTTAGAAAATATGCATGAAAAACCTTTAGGATTTGGTTGTATACATAAAAACAAAATATTTTTTGTTTTTGAAATGAGAGTTTATTTTTGAATTTTTTTGGATTCTTTTCTTTTTTTATTTTTGAAATTTCAAAGAAAATCATATATTTCTTATACTGAGTCTGTATCTTACAATGTAAGTCTACGACCTGATATTAGATAAAATTGTTGGGAAAATGCGCGATGGACCCACAAATGACTTTAAAATGGTCCTTGAAACTTTTTAAGTTTTAATTTTATTTTTATTTATTTTTTTGCATTGGTTGGTCGGGTTGGTCCGACTAAAGACCCAACAATCTTTTCCTTTTCCCTTTTTTCTTTTTTAGAATATCCTAAGCTGAAATGGGTCCAACTTATCTTGGCCTTTACTGGCGAACGTTAGCAGCTGCAGGACATGAATTAATTCACGTTCTACATGTAAATGAGAAGATAAAATGCAGGAGGAAATGGTGGTTACCTAGCGTAGGGGAGAAGCGTCCTCGACATTACTGGTCTACTAGCATGGCTGAGGTGCTGCTAGAGTTGCTCCTAACATCATTGCTGGAGGTTTTTGTGTAAAGGAAGAAGAGGAAGCTTACGGTGGCGCTACTGTTCACCGGTGAGGTAGAGGAGGAGAGTTGGTTGTCTCAAGTGGTTTGTTCAAAGGGGGTGGAAGTTGTTGGTGTGGTCTTCGTTATAGACGGTGGCCAGAACTAGAGGAGAAGAGGAAGGGTGGTTGATTGGGCAGCTAAAAGGCTAATTTTTTTTGCATACTTTCTCTTTCGATTTCTCCTTCCCTAATGCCCAAAATTCACCCTTATTTATAAGGGATGAAAAAGGGATATATTGTCTTTATTGGAGACAAATCTTAGCTCTTGATTCAAACGAGAAGGATCTTAATCGTTGGCCCAAAGTCGTCATCATAAGTTGTAAAATGTGGCTGCTAAAGGCGAATCAGGTCAACCTCTTTGGGGCGGCACTGTGGCAGCCATAGAGGTAATTAGCCGGCAAGAATTACGTTAGGGTACAGTACAGTGTCAGGTCATTAGAGTGGTGTCTTATTTATTATTTTTGGTGGAGAGATGATCCATCCCTTTTTTTTTGCTTGTGTTGATCAAAACAGCATCGTTTTAGTTAAAATATACCGTTTCATTTAAATGAAAGGACGTCATTTTGATATCCTTAGGGTTTTAATTAGGGATTTGACTAAAATTCAATTTAGTCATTTGGCTTTTAATTTCTTTTAACTACATCCCTAATTGACATCAAACTTTTAATTTTATATGATTTTCCCCTCGCCAAAATCCAATATCAAAACTGAATTTCAGTGCCTTTTCACTTTGTTCATTGGTTTTGGATTTATACAAATGGATCCTCAATTGACTATTAAACTTTTAATTTGCTTCAATTTCACCCATGTTTTCAACTAAATTGAGTCCTCAAAGTTTAGCGTCTTTTTCAAAAAGGTCCTTGTTAGTGAATTTCTTTAATTTAACCCTTAATTGACCCTAAACTTTGATTTTCTTGCAATTTTGTTTGTGATTCCACTCTTTTGACTTCGTAAAATTTGAGTTTGGTCCTCTAAGATTCTAATCTTCTCGATTAAGCCCAAATTGGGCTTCCAAACTTAATTTCTCACCAATTAAGTCCCTAATATATTTAATTTGACCCATTAAAAGTATAATTAAGTCCTTACACCTAATTAAATCTTTTAACTTGACCAAAATTAATTCTTAAACATAATTAAACTTTTAATTTGATCCATGATTAAATCAAATTGGCCTATTAAAAATCCAATGAAGTCCCTGGATTTAATTTTTATGCAGATTAATCCAATAATCATTTAATTTGACCTTGAAATTGCATTGTCTCTTCAGTCTCGAGTACAATGGGGTATGATTAGTCTCACAATTTTATCCAAAACTCCAGCTTGATTTTTTTACATATTTCAAAACCTTCCGGACTTGCTTTTGTAAAGTTGCGAGTCTTCTTGTTTTCATTACTTTTATTTTTGATGTTTTATTTATTTTATTATTTTTTAAAGGAAAAAGATAAATTTGAAGGGAAGAATCCAAAAATAGGATATGAAAACATGTTTTCTTAGCAAACCAAGATGTTCTAAGACCTTTTTTCATCCCTTTTTTGTTGCCAAAGAAGTTGGATTTTAGGCAATTTATTTCAAATTTACTGTGATTATTTTTGTTTTGCTATCAAATCTATAACATCCCATATAAGTTAGGATTAACACCTATAAATGGGATGACCCACTCTTCTTCTATTTTTTCTTTTAGGGTCAGCAGCTGTGTGAAGTTCTTCGGGCTGAGTAGAGTCGCCTGAGAGTTCATGTCCTTGTGAAACGCTACAAGGAACATTCCAAGTTATGTTAGAAGTGGAAAACAAATAATTAATAATGTAATAAGTTGTGAGGGAGAGTGAAAATGTGTAGAAAAATAGAGCATTAACTTTATTAAGGTGTTAGTATGGATTGGAAGAGAAACTGGCCTTCCATGAGCAACATCAAGATCGAAGAGAGAAGTCCTCGCCTCGTCCCAGCACCGAAATGGTCAAGGTGCCAAAGTAGTGAAACAGTTGAAGCCTTTGTTGATAGCTAGTCGTCGATTAAATTGTCCATGGATGACACAAAATAAACAAAGCACTGTTCAAGTCTTTTTTCAAGGATGGTAATGCCAAAGGCAAAGGGAAACGATGACCATATAATTTGAATAAAAAACTTTAAGAAGATATTTTGTTTTAAATATTGAGACAACAATATATTGTATTGATTAAGGTTAACCCAAATTAACATGTAAAATCTATAATCTAGATTATGAGATTGTGATAACCTCATAGAAAACAAATAAAAAAAATACATTGAAGCTCAATTCTCAATTAATCTAATGTTTAGGAATGAAATTAAAAAAAAATCAATTAAAAATAGACAAAAAAGACCCGAGTCAATACAAATTAACCTTTTAAATCTGGGATTGGGATAACTAATAAAAAGCAAATTAAAATAAATTATGAAACTCAATTTTCAATCAATCTAATGTTGAAAGATGAAATTGAAAAAAATAATAAAAAAAGAACAAAAACTAGTTAACTAGGGTTAACTCACCAAACATTTGACTTGGATCTTAAGTATAAGATAATCTCATAAAAGATAAATTAAAATAAATTGTGGATCTTAATTCTCAATCAACTCAAACATTGAAGAATGAAATTTAAAAATAAAATTAATTACGAAAAAACTCAAATCAACCGGATCAACTCGCAAAACTTGTAACTTAAATTATGAGATTAAGATAATCTTATAAAGATAAAATTAAAATAAATTATAAAATTTAGTTTTCAATCAACTCAAATATCAAAAGATGAAATTAAAAAAATTAATTAAAAAAAAGATAAAAAAAATTCAAATTAACCATGCTTACTTACAAAAACTCGCGACTCAAATTATAAAATTATAATATTCTAAAAAAAACAAACCAAAATAAATTCATATATCAAGTTGGTTAATTTTATACTTCTTTTTGTTTTTTATTTTAAAACATCCTAACTTGGTTAGTTTGACTAACCGTTGACGCATCCGATTCATGTCTCAAGTCCTAAAATGGGTAAATGCATGAATTGAGTCTTATAATTATGCTATGCATAGCTATACTATAGCTAGAACCTACTAAATTATATTTATTTATTTTCCAATTTAATTAAAATTGGAAATTTCTCAAATTAAAAAAAAGATTTGGGAGGTAGTGCCCCCATGTGATGGACCAATATGATCGGTTCTAAGTTTCTAACTAGGGTTGGGGCCCATGTGGAAATGAAGGACGATGCTGTCTGCCACGTGGGCAACATTGGTCCTACATTGTCGCTTTGTTGCACTTAATAAATAAGTAAATTCATTTAATGGCCCTGATGAATAATTGAATTCTGAGAGAAAAAAAAAAAGCTTTAATATGTAATAAAATATCTTTTTCATGTACTGACATGATTCCTCAATAATGCCCTTTAATTTCTTAGCTAGTAAAGAGGTCAGGTGTCATAATATAGGAAACACAATTATGAATCTGTCCTTTCCCTTTAGATCGAGGAGAAGGCAAAGTGTTTTTTTTTTTTTTTTACATTAACATAGTAAAAAAATAATTTTGTAAAATATTATAGGGTTAAAAAATATTTTAAAAAATAAAATTATTTAAAAAGTTGTAAATGATATATATAATTACAAGTACCTTGTCACTACAAACTCTTTTAAATTATAAAATGATTTGGCACAAATTATAATAAAAAAAAAAAGAGAGATGAGAGAGAAAAAAAGACCACGAAAAAACTTTAAAATTGCAATTATTATTTGTAATTTTTTTAATATCATTTAATTTATCTTATTAAAATATTTTTGATGATATTAATTGTATCATCATTAAAGTTTTGGTGTGATTTCAAAATCTTTTATTTATTTATTTATTTTTTCTCTCTTTGTTGGAATTTATATTAAGTCATCTTATAAATTCGTTAATGATATATATCATTTGTGAGTTGCAGATGTTATTAACTACTTTTTAAATTATATTGTTTCTCTAAATATTTTATTAGTTGTGTATTTTTTTTTGTTTTTTTAATGTGCTAAATTTTTTGTTTTTTTTTAAAAAACCCTACTCTAGAGATGACCAATTTCCTTTTCCCCTCGAGTTTACATTCTTCGAATGCAAGTTGTGTATGTTTCAAACAGTTTGACTCGATCATCAATTAAAATGAGATCTATGATTCAAGTTGATGATTTATATTTTATAAAGATAAATAAGCGATATTTTTGTATATGTATACATATGATAGGTGAGATTTGAACCATTTTTTCACTTTTTTTTCATTTTATGGAAGAATTAAACCAAGTTTAATTTGTTTTGTTTTTTCATAACAATTGACATATATGTCTCCAATTAAAAAAAAAACCTCGTTGCACTTCAATTTCTTCTTTCTTCTTTGACTAGGAGAGAAAACTCAATTTTTGTAGTTTAATAAAAATTTAACATACTAAAATACAATAATTAGCACATAATAATTATCAAATGTGATACCATGTTCATTGCAAGTGCAAAGTCAATATGAATGGAAAAAAGAAGAAGCATACAAACATAGAAAGATACCACATGCACCTTAGCAATGTATGTACAACTTAAATTAATTGATTAAGTTTATTGATAAAAAGGTGTGAGAAAAATATTATTTCGCATATTTATTAGTACTGTGAATTTCAATAGCAATTCACAATGTTGGTTTTTTTTTTTTTTGTATTTTGACCCTTATTTTTCCTTTGGTTATTGTTTTTTTTTTTAATTTAGTTTTTATATGATGTGTTTATGGGGAATTAGAGTAGATAACTTATTTTAATATACCTTTTATATGGTTATTGCATTATCAAAAAAATATCATAGTATCGAGTTGCTATCAGAAAAATATCTCAGCATCGCGATATGGTCTATTTTAAAAAAAACTTTGTTAAATAAAAATGACTTCGGAAAAACTAGGTTAGGTGTACCTTTTCTTCTTTTTTTTTTCTAATCGAACTCGATTATGTGGTCGTCTATTTTTTTACCATATATTTAAAAAATAGTTTCATAAAAAAAACATGTTATTAAATTTTAAAAAGTTCACGGGCCTCTTAACTGGTATGGCGAGTTTAACCTTTTTTTAATTCATGTTTTTAAATTCATCTTTCAATAATTGAGTTTCATAATTTGTTTCCTTTTATTTTTTATGAGGTTATCATAGTCTTAAAACAAGTCTCAATATTGGTTTGACACTCGATTTTACAACCGTCTATTTTTGTTATCATATAGTTAAATAAAAAATAATTTAGAAAAAAAACAAGTTATTAATCTCAATGGAGTTCATTACTTGATTTGCGGGCTTGACCTGTTGACCCGAGTTATCTAATTTATAGGTTTAATGAGTTTACCCATAAAACCTGATATGTTTTTTTTTTTTAAGTTTCTGGTCTTTTGGTTTTTTCTTTTTTTTTTATTTCACTCTTCTTTAATATTGGATTAGTTGAGAAATGAAATTCATGATTTATATTTTTTTACTTTCTATAGGGTTATCATGATCTCAAATAAATATCTTTTTTAGTGTTATTGCTTAATTTTGAAAGCATCTAATATTATTATAAAATTAAATGAAAATAATTTACAAAAATAACAAAGTTATTAAACTCGTTAAAGTCCATGGCCCAGGTCATGAAGTGACCGAGGTCGATCCAATTTAGCATCATCTCAATATATATAAAAAAATTGTCATCTTAAAGTTTTTTAAAAAGTTATGTCATGTTTTTAACGGTCATCCAAGTTGTCTTTAAACCCATTAAATTGAATAATTCACTTTGGATCAGCTCCCACGAGATTTAATTCGAAACTCAAGCAAGGAAAAGAGTTGGGTTGGCAAGTTTCAAGAACGAACTGCTTGATTGGATTTAATGATACTACCAATAAAATTTTCATTCTCTTAACATTTTTTTTAATTTAGAAAAAGAATGGTATGACCCATAGTGGAGCACGAGTGAATAAACTAGTTATAAATTAAAAGAGGAGGGGGTTTTACTGTACACCTCCTCACAAAGCACTACTCATTAGAATAATGATTTGCTTTTTTTTTTTCAATTGATGTTTTTTTATTAAATTTCATTTTCATATTACATTTGTGTTTTATTGATTTATCAAACTCTTATGAAACAAATTGTGAGTTTAGCAGGTTAACTCGGTTGATTCAGGTTTTTTTCTTCTTAATTAACTTTCTTTTTCATTTTCATCATTTAATATTTGGTTGATTGAGAATTAGACTTCATAATTTATTTTGTTTACTTTCTATTATGTTATTTCGACGTCATGACCTGAAAATAGTGCTTAATGGATTAATCCGAGGTAACTCAGGTTATTTTTTAAGTTATTTTTTAATTGATTTTTTTAAAAAAATTTCATCATTCAACAATGGGTTAGTTGAGAAATGAGCTTCATAATCTGTTTTGATTTATTTTATAGGAGCGTATCTTGGTCTTGATCGAGATCGTGGGTTTTGATATAATTAACCTTGGTTAAATCATGTTATTTTTATTTAATTTCTTTTTTAATCTCATCCTCCTACATTGAGTTGATTGGGAATTAAAATTCATAATTTGTTTCAATTCACTTTTCGTGGGGTTATTTTGGTTTTATGACTTGAGTTGCAGTTTTGACAGGTTAACTCAGGTCGCTTATTAGGTCATTTTTTAATTGATTTTTTTTTTCAGTTTCATCTTTTAACATTGTTTGAACCCGTAAAGTCAACTGAGTTACATCGAGTCAACCCTTAAATAATTTAAGTTTTTTTTTACTAAAAAAATTATTAGAATCATCTGAATATATTTTTATTTATAATCAAATTGTTTTTCTAATCTTCTTATTACCAAATATAATTAGGGCACATTCCTTTTTTAACTGATGGCCTGGCCCACAAATTAATATGGGTATCCTTGAGTAATTAATTATGGTCTCTCTTTATTATTTGTGGGGATGAGGGAGCTAGGGGATGACAAATCTCTATGTCTTGAAAGGATTTTATGATTTTTATCTGTTCTCATAGTCAACATAATCGACATTGATCAATATTTGAACTTGATTATATACATTTTAATTTCCCCCTTTTATATATATATATATATATATATATATATATATATAAAAGGGGTATATATATATATAAATAGATTAGTTAATTATTCTTGAATTTAATTGTTTTCACATTTTTTATATGTTATAGATAAATAATTTAATGTTTGTATATCATAATTGAAACAATTATTTGAATATTTACATAGCATTGTTTTCATGCTATATTTCACTTTTGAATCATGACTAAAATTAAGCCATGGATTTTTAGAAATTAACAAGGTAAAAAGGAATCTATTCCCCATTGATATATTGAACTTGTCTGACTATATTCTCAAGATCAGGGATGTTCTCGATCATGTGTTAAATCTAGGGCATGTGTTGAACTTAGGAGTAAAGATTCATAATGTCTCCATATTGGGCAGAGAAATGTGCAGAAGAGTGGCATGCATTATGCACAACAAATAAAAAGAAGGAAACAAATTTAAGGCAGACATACAACCTTTTTGGATACAATGTATCCAACCATCCAATCTTCTGATTATATTTATTAATTTAGTTAATTGTATATTGTTTGAGCTTATTTAATAGTATCTTTTAGTCTTTTCAAAAACAACCTTCTTAGTGCATACACTTCACATCTCCATTGTTTTATATACCATCCTTAAGAACTCCCAATCATTAACTTGGATCCCATAAATTTGTAAATTATCATTATCAGTGTTCAAGAGAAAGGATACATTAAATCATCAACTCTAATTACAATGATTAACACAAGTCACAATCAATATTATTAAACCCAACATCATTCGTCACGTTAATTTGATAATTCATTGATCCGAAACCTAATTCTAGAGAGATTTTATATCGAATCAAATGAGAATTAACGTAGTTAAACTTGTTTAACCCTATCAATTCTCATATAAGACTTGATTTAACTTTTAAAATAAATCATTAACTTGGATCCCATGAATTTTGTAAATAAAACAATGTTTGAAGAGAGAGGATACATGATATCATCAACTCTAACTTCAATGACTAACACAAGTCACGAACAATGTTATTAAACTCAACATAACTTTACAGGTTAATTCGATAATTTATCGATCCGAAACTTAGTTCTAAAAAGATTTTATATAGAATCAGATAAGAATTGACCTGGTTAAATTATCCCTATCAAGTCTCAAACAAGATTAGATTTAAGTTTTAAAATAAATCTTAAAATAATGTTGTAGATTAATATCTAATTCATAACTTAATTAGATGTTAAGTTTAGCTAAGTTTTATAACTACGTACACAACTGTTTTTTTTTTAAAAAAAACTTTTTTCATCAACCTGTATTTATAAAGAAAAGGGATAAAGTAGAGGGTGTCAATAATACATTAAGCTAATTAATTGGCTTCTGTTTGTCTGGCGACCCACCTGCAGATTGGGTTGATGACA
>Ga0307510_10000398_pt1 | contig 41219 bp, 46 predicted proteins | sample 12_EM_MG_FD_207224 | JGI IMG/M metagenome (GOLD analysis project Ga0307510, IMG submission 207224) | Populus trichocarpa ectomycorrhiza microbial communities from riparian zone in the Pacific Northwest, United States - 12_EM | ecosystem: Host-associated > Plants > Roots > Unclassified | place...
CCCAAGCCCAAGCTGAAGCCCAAGCCCAAGCCCAAGCCCCTCCACCTCCCAAGCGGCGTCGCATCACCAATTTTCAGGCTGATGCTGGCTCTTCCTCCAGTGGCCATCCCCAATTGCACGCACCCTCGTTCGACCTTGATCCACCAGCAGATTTGGGTCTACTTCAATTGCCAGAGGATGCTCATACTGTGCCATCCCGTCACTTCGTCAATGAAGTCCTTCTGGATCTTCATGCTTGGACACATCGAATTACCGATGAAACTGATGACAAGAGTTCTGAAGACGCTCTCAAGGGCGATATAGACTCTGTTGATCCCGGAATTGATGACTTCTGGAATGGAGAGGACGTCGACACAGAAGGCGAAGTGGACCCATGTGAGGGCGTCGTCTCAAATTGGGATATGTTGGATGAAGAGTTCATTGCGGAGGCAGAGGGACTTGGTAAGTTTGAGCATTCTTTATTGCGTACTCTGACTTACCAGTGTTTTTGTGTTTAGGCAAGTTTTCTATCTTGGGCCATGATCTGGATATCCTGCATCTGTTCACGATGAAGATGAGGAACAATTTAACCGCCTTGGCCTTTGATGAAATGGTGTATAATTTTTCCAAGGCAGGCATGTTGAATTTCGCCAAGACGCGATCCCATGTTTGGTATCTCTCCCACTTCAAGCCCATAGAATTTGCATGCTGCATCAATTCATGTATCTGCTATGCTGGTCCGTATGCTGAACTTGAAGAATGCCCGAAGTGCAAAATGTCATGTCTGGATGGGTCTGGCTGAGCAAGGCGAACATTCTCTTATATGTCCCTCATCCCTTGTCTCCACACATTGGTATCGAATTGCACCTACGCCACTCGCCTCCAGTACCGTGCCAATGAACATGCAAAGACCTGCATGTGCACCCCCGGAACGACAACGGATATTTTTGATGGGCTCCATTATCGCTCGCTCCTTGGAGAGCGTGTTGTTGTTAGAGATCAAACTCTAACCCACCATTACTTCTCAGATCATCGTGACATCGCACTTGGCTTTGCCACCGATGGCTTCACTCCATTCAAAAAGCAGAAGCATACTGCATGGATCCTCCTCGTTTTCAATTACAATCTCCCCCCAGACGAACGCTTCCAGAGGGACAACATCCTTTGTGTTGGGATAATACCTGGTCCAAAAAAGCCATGGAATGCAGACTCATTCATCCATCCACTCGTGCAAGAACTGCTTGAGCTTGCAATCAGTATGCCTGCATATGATGCCCTCTCAAGCCGCCGCTTTGCCCTCCATGCCTATCTTATCACAGCCTTTGGTGATATCCCCACCGTTTCCATGATCATGCGCATGAAGGGACACAATTCCCTGTGTCCCTGTCGAATGTGTAAGATCTGAGGTATTCGCATCCTGAACTTGCGAAACAGGACGCTCTATGTACCGCTGTCCCGCCGTAATCATCCCGAGCTGACCGATGTTGTCGAGTATCGTCCAGAGAGATTACTGCTACGCTTGCATGATTCCTTTATGGTGCAGGCCAACGCAGTGGAGTCCACGCCCACAGAAGTGCAGCAAGAGAAGCTTGCAAAGGCATATGGCATCAAAGGGGTCCCTCTTCTCAGCGCTCTTGGGTCCCTGAGGTTTCCCCAGTCATTTCCGTACGACTTCATGCACCTGATCTGGGAAAACCTCATCCCGAACCTTGTTCTCTTCTGGTCTGGTCGCTACAAGGGAATGGATGAGGGTCAGCCCTATGTCTTGAATCCAGATATTTGGCAAGTCATTGGCGCTACGTCCGCAGAAGCTACGAAGACAATGCCTTCATCGTTTGGTGTGGCCATCCCCAACCCAGCAAAGGACTGTTCATATTTCACATCTTTGACATGGTCTGTGTGGTCTCTGTTCATTGCCCCCACCGTTCTTCAAAATCGCTTTCCTGAAGAGCGTTATTACAAACATTTCTGCTCCCTTGTTGGAATACTCAATCTGTGTCTTCAATTCGAGATCAGCAAGAAGGACATCGACGACATCGAGTCGGGAATTTGTAAATGGGTGGTCAATTATGAGCGGTGCGTCCCCCCCCCCCTTTCGTTTCCGAAAAGTCAAACACTGATACGATCCACGCATCCAGCCTCTACTACCAGCACAACCCCGAACGACTCCCAGCATGCCCACTCACAATACACGCCCTCCTCCACATTCCTGACCAAATCAGATGGATGGGTCCATGTTGGGCAACATGGGCTTTCCCCATCGAGAGGCAATGTGGGTACTTCCAACGCAGCATCCAGAGTTGACAAAACCCGTACGTGAACATGGACCGACACCTTACTGACCTGTCACAGCTCCGCCAGGTCAAAATTTTATACAACCTTACTGATAAGCAGCTTGGAAAGCCTCCCAAGTATTCCTCTTTGCAAACGAAGAGGCTTGAGGATTGTAAGTCACGTCTTGGCACCTTCACCATAATCTAAAGACTATTCATTGCAGATCCACAATATGAACTTGTGACTCCGAGCCAAGTGGGTACCCTTAATAAGGCCATTTGCAAGGTCCTCACGAACAGCTTGGCGACGCGGTTCGGTGTCTTTCCAAGGGTCGCCAGGAAATATCTTCCAGAGGATGTTGAGCAGTGGGGCAAACTCTATCATCTTGAGGGTGGAGACATCATGCATGCATATAAAATTGTCTCCAAACGCATGGACGGCTGAGATGCAACTTTCATCCGTGTGCGTGATCTAATTGTCACATGTGTTTGGGAAGTCATTTAATTCTATCTTGGCCCAATAGTATGAGCAACTCATCAATTGAAACCAGCGCCATCAGAACCATTCAGAAGTTCTCGAGCCTCAAACATTCTTCGGGCAACTTCTGTACATTGTCATCATCCCAATTCCCAAATCCACTGAACTTCAAACTGAGAAGCCCAAGAACATTTGTCTTGCGGTCATCCAACAAGTTCATACTATTTTACCTAACACCCATGAGATGCTGCCGATTCCGTATTACTCACGGACTGGGTGCTTGGACCCTGCTGACATCAAGTCCATTCAGTGTGTCATTGGCCGTGTTGGGGACCAGGGAAAATGGGGGTTGATCGACCGCAGTGGCCCGCTGGCACATGTGGTATTCACTGAAGCAGACTAGCCGTCAGCAACAATACAGAGCAAGTGAGCCTTGTACGAACGCACTCGCTCTGAGAGTATTTGCCTGTGTTGGTGCATGTTGCATCGTGCATTGTTTGGTATACCGAGCATCGTCATCATGTACATCGAGCGCTTGCACGCCTGTATTTTGGACAACACCTTGCCTCTCTCATCCTACCATGCCTGCCTTCCTCATCTCTCTCTTCATGTGCATTTGTTTCATTCAAGCTATCGTCTTTGCCATCCGTTACCTGCACGTCGTCACTTGCTTCATGGGTCCACGGGCTCGGGATTTCGTTGGTGTAGTTGTGCTGGATCTGGTGGACTTGTTGCATGAGCTTGCTGCCAACTGCTCTGCCAGGTGTGTTTTGATCTTTTTTTCATTTTTACTGCTGCTGATAATCTCTAGAGCGAATGTAATGTTTGCGTACCTCACGGACGAGATACGCGTTGGCTTTCACAACGCCGAGTTCGCCTGCCTCAAGACCATGATAATGTAGATCCCCCTGGTCGTGGTGGAAGTTTTTTGTTATGGGGTCGCAATGCATTGGTTGGACCACACAGTAAGTGCTCTTTTTTCTGTTTTCTTGAAGTATTCGCTGACTGTCATGTAGTGGGTCACTTTGACGGGTGACGGGCTTGCTTAGGCAGCAACGGCGGCGGAACATTTACGGTGGCAGCGATGATGAGCCCACAAATGTATATACACTAACTAACCAGCACTGTGGACGGTACATATAGGAACATGCAACGTTTATTTCCTTCCTCAAATACCATGAAAATCACATCATATTTCAGAATTGTACTCTGAGCATCTTCAAGTTGGGTACGGCGGTGGCACATCCATGGCGACGGCGACGTGTGGGTAACAGGCGTTGCTCGTGGGCACCGTGCGGCCGACGGCGACATGAACAGTGATGTGCAGGCAACGGCAACGTGCGGGTGACAGGCATTGCTTGTGGGCACCGTGCGGCCGACGGTGACACGAACAGTGACGCGCAGGCAACAGCGATGTGCAGGTGACAGGCATTGCTTGGGTGCACCATGCGGCCAACGGCGACGCGAACAGTGACGCGCAGGCAACGGCGATGTGCGGGTGACGGGCACTGCTTGGGGGCACCATGCAGCCGACGGTGACGTGCGAGCGATGGTGACACACGGTCGACGGCAACGCGCGGGTGATGGGCATCGCTCAGGGGCACCATGCGGCCAACGGCGACGCGAACGGTGACGCGCAGGCAATGGCGATGTGCAGGTGACAGGCACTGCTCGGGGGCACCATGCAGCCGATGGTGACATGCGAGCGATGGTGATATGCAGTCGATGGCGACACGCGGGTGACAGGAATCGCTTGTGGGCACCACGCAGCTGATGGCGACGCACACGAGCAATGGTGACATGTGGCCGACAGCAGCATGCAGGTGACAGCCATTGCTTGTGGGCAGTGTGTGGCTGACAGCAACATGCAAACAATGGTGACATGCAACGTGCAAGCAACGGCAGCAGCGATGATGGGGTATGTAGATTTTCGAAGAGTCTAAGCTTGTGTGATTTCAGTCAAATTTCAGCATCTTTTCAATGCTTCATCATACTGGTCTAGTTGGTCTGATTTTCAGTCAAAATTCATTGTCTTTTTTCAGCATCTTTTCTTCTGAAAAAAGTGTCCAAATATTTCAGATAAAAAATATATGAAATTCAGTCATTTGGTATTTTAACATCTGAATTTCAGTAGCTCTAGAGTTTACAGTGCGGTCATGGGCAGAATCTCCTATAATATAAGGAGGCTAGTGCTGGTAGAACAGTAACATGGCGCACGCGAGGCGCCTTGGAATTCACGGCCCTATTGGCTAATATGCGCGCGGAAGGGGGATGGAAGGGGTTGTGAGGGAAGAACCCGAAAGGAATTGGAAAAGGAGACAATTGGAACCGAAACCGTTGGAAGCACGATTGCGGATAAGTGACCCCAATGACGGGGTGAAGCTACGTGGAAACTTGAAGGAGAGCCCTTAGAAATTGAAACGAGAAATTTTCATGAGGCGACTCGGACTCGAGACCATTCTGCTATGAAGTGAGTGGTGTGGCCCTTTGTTGTCCTTTGTCGTCGTTGTTGCCCAGTGAGATGGCAAATCGGGCGGGCGTCTAAGGATAAATATATTTTATCTTGCCAGTGTCATCTTATCAGTACGTGACCCCGTCATCGCCCCACCTGAGCCAACTCAATGGTCTGTGCTGTATTGATCATGCATCATGCATCATGAGTTGCATGAGCTCGTGAGCCGGAGAGTTCGGATCTTCCGTTAAAGCACGACCCAGATCTTTCAGCTCGAATCGCCTTGCAGTCTTTGGTTTGAAATTATTTTTTCAGGCTACTACGAGGCCTCCGCCAGCGATCTTCCGTACTATTGGGTGGACCGGGCTCGTTGGTTTACAAAACAAACCCATTGCATGTCTATACTCGTCACTTGCATGCTCATTAAGGTAAAGCTTCTTCAAAACCACAAGACTTTGATCCATTACTCGGCCTTGTCAATGCGCCGCGTCCACTTCTCAGCGCTTCGTGATCTGAACCTGGGCACCTGGTCCCCCGATGGAGTCGGTCAACGTCAACTCACATAGCATGCTGCTCCCCCGTGCATTCCGCCCAAATCCTAATGCTTTTAGAGTTTGTGGATGTCACATGTCAGTTCGGGTATCATGCTGAACATGGACATCCGTCTATATAATCAATGCTGTCTTGTATTTGTCCTGACTTGATCACTGCTGGCATGTTGTGATATTCTAAAAGTTACAGCACGGTATATGAAATCCTGAGGCCCCCACCCCCACTAAGGTTCATTTGATGCCAGCGCTGTGACGTTATTGTCAGGGATCAAGGACCCAGAAAGCGTCACTCCTTCTGATGCAACCCCAAACCCAGGACGAGAACGTCTGACTTGGATGGCTCCATTTCGATGAACAGCCCCTTGCATAACCTTCCCGTCGCGAGGCGTGATGGTACAACGTAACTTCGGGCGTTCCTAGCCTATCCGCGGTATTTAGGGGGTACAATGGGCGTCAGCTGCGGCATTTGACGAGAATTTGTATATTTTTGTCAGATCGGTTTGTTGAGGAGTTACCGCCGCCATCCACGCGGCTTTAGGACACCTTCCTTTGGTGCCTATTGGAAATCGGTCCCTTGGGAAAATGTGCCCTTGTCTCTGCATGCAGCCGGCCTTTGTTGTCGCTGCCCTCTCCTACGTGAAATTGAGTAACCGGTTCTCCAGCAAAGGTTGATGCGGCTACGATTTTGGTAACTTCTGGGAATAAAACCGTTAAATTGTCCAGGGCCTGCCAGTGGGTCCCGGTCTGTTCGGAAGACTGTTCCGATGGTATCGTGGTGGCGATCGGCGTCAGCAGGCATATATCATACAGGAGCTTTACTCCGGATGGAAGCGCCTCCAATGATGAAATATAGTTATCTTGGTTTGCTGCAGGCGATCTCCAGTGTGCTATGCGCAGCAGGGGTGTCGCAACACGTGAACCCGAACTTTTCCAGAAGTCCATGATATGGGGTCGAGAACATTCTTAAACGTTAACAATTGACCACCGCCGACGACTAGATGACCGAAGACCAACGTCTGATAAGACTGTCGTAAGACGTACGTGTGTATACACTTGACACGGCCACCTACAGCTGATAATAAGTTATGTGATACATTAGATTCATCCATGATTGCCAATCTCCCGATCGACAAAAGAAGACTTCTACATTACACAACGCGTTCTGATGCGTAGCTCAGCTGACCCAGTCGACATCCTGCGCGTCGGTAGCGGTACGCAATGCGTGTCCGTTCTTTCGCGACGTCACCGGGAGTGGGCGAATCCACAACTTCACATGGCCAACCTTCGTACCGGTGAGTAGCCACCGAGGGAGGAACGCCACCGCAGTGAGGATGTCGTTCTCGAGCTGTTTAACGAGCACCGGTTGAACGATTGCGACCTCGTTGCGGGACGGTGCTGGATGGTAGCGAGGGAGTGGACCCTCGGCGCCAGGCGGAGGGAGGAGTGTCGTTGAATGATCCGCAGTGAACGCATCGGTGCGCTTACGGGCGCCAAGTGAGAGCGACGAGGCCATGGAGAGGCGGTGATGGTGAGAATGTAACTTCGGACGATGAAGTGTTCCGCTTGAAAAGTCCCACTGCGTCATGACAGGTCAACACTATGTTGATAGAAACTTGAAGAAAATTTTACCAGGATCAGCTTGTTATCTTCTCCCACGCTGCCAAAACGATAGGTGCGCCCGTCGCAGCGGAGGTCATCAAAGGCCAGTGCGGATAGGAAGGAGGAATGTCCTTGACACCGCGCGATAACGCGCTGCTCCCACGGCGAAAGGATGTTCACCAGGTCGTCCTGACCGCCCGTCTCAGTACAGAAGCAAATAATCAGACGTGGGCGCCCCGTGGAGTTTAATAGGGCTCACGATTATGAATCGGCCATCAGGCGACCATGCCACGCATGTCAGAGCGCCAAAATAAGCAGCATAGCAGTCTACAAGCCTGGTGGTCTTACGGTCAATCTCGGTGACATGAACATAAGAGGGATACACACTGCTCTGCCAGGGCGTCGATTACCCGTAGACAACCGTCCTCCGAAATGGCCGCGACGTACTTGACGTCTGGTGAAAATACGAAGTCTGCGGAAGTCAACAATTAACCTCTCAACTCGACCATCGACCGCGACACGTACCGACGACGCTCCGTTTCGACACTTTCCAGTGACTCACCGGATTCTTCGTAGCTTTATCTCTGTCCCCTCTTCCACCTCCTGTTTGGGCCCCGGCAGCATTGACGGGATGCCACGGAGGAATCGTAACAAATATGCTATCCAGCGGGTTCCACTCCCCGGCTGATGAGCTGCCTTCGTGGGAAGGGATTGCTGGGCCGTTGCTGAGAGGGCGGGGGGGAGATGCCAGAGACGCAGTGGGAGCTTGTGGCGTGAACACGCCGTCTTCGCGGTCCTTGTCGTACACGATTATCGTGCCGTCCGCGTGTGACACGAGGAAGAGGTTTGGAGAAGACGGAACCCATCGTACCGCAGTACAGGGCGAGTTTGAGATACGACCCTGCGATGCGCGTTGATTTCATGGCTCCCTGGGCGAGGCGCCACCGATAGTCTTACCTGCTTGTTCAACCGGCTATATCTTAACGTGATCGGGTCTACGATCATAAGGAACTGCAACGATGTGCCGTCGAACACGAGTACTCACCCAACCATATCAGATCTCCAGTTTGGAATCCGATGATCAGGTCCAAGTGTTCGTGAGAGGCCGTGGCATGATTCACGTCGTGACATGTCGGATGTGCGGCAAATCCCACACGAGCTAGTGCTTCCTACAAGTAGGGAGCGAAAAGAGGTGGAAAGTTGAACTGGTTCGCGAAGGCGTAGCGTGCCATGCGTACCTTGTGGTGCACACCAGCCTCAACCCAGTAGACGTTCTTTGCGGAGTTGTAGAAAAGATACGTCACTTCTCCCTGTTTAGCCTGCAGCGCCTTTGCAAGACCTTCTACGCTGTGCACCCTCGTGATGAATTGCGAAGACGTCGTGCGCAGATTATGCTTCGGGCGCGATAACGGTCTGCGCTTGCCGCCCGCAGGCGGGCTGAAGAGCCCATGGTTCTGGTCGGGGACAGCTATCGATGTTGGGGAAGCGGCGTCCTGCGGACTCCCGGCGTCGGGTGAGGTGGCGTCCTCAGGCGTTTCACCGCTCGAGACGCTGACACCGTCGTCCTTTGCGGAGGCGGGCGCGAGGCCTTTCTCCTTCCAAAAGTCCTTTCCGCTACCAAGGAGTTGACCAAGACCTTGGATGGCGGGCTGCTTCGTTGCGGGGAAGCGCACGGTGATGGTTGATAGACGCGTCGGGTATATCGGAAGTGGTGCGTTGTGGGCGACGGGAATTGGCCTATGGTCTTCTGTGACGGAGTAGACGCCCTCTGGGGCGACAAAGGTGAGATCGTTTTCCATCATCGGTGGAAACGCGCTTGGGAGTTGGAGGGAAAGACGGATCTGTGCGCCGCGATTGATGTTGCGCACTCACTTTAGTTCATGTACCGTACACCTCATACTTTTTTTTCTTTTGCTTTACACTTTGCTTCGCGTTTCGCAATTTTTTTTTGCACCTTCCTATTCATAGCAACTCGGACAGATATGATATGCGCATTCCCCCTGTGTTTGTATCGTTGGACTTCGACAAGACACAAAATCATAATATAAGAACAATATAATGGGATACGCATACCCCGTGGTTTCTTTTCCCACCTCGCAGTTGATCAGGTGGCTAATATCCCCAATCATGAAAAACATAATCACCGTCAAAGGTGGACAACTCATTTGCTTCTTCTCACAAGTGGGTACAGTACTTGTTGACTTACAACGGATCAGTCAACTGAGACTCCGAGGGTCATGTCTTGGGTGCCCACCAAACGATCCGGATCACCCGCGGCTGCACTCGTGGTAGATCAGGACCCACGACAAACACTAGACATAAGATATGAGGGAGGGTCTAAGGTGTAAGGGGACACGAGGGCCCAGGGCCGACAGTACAAGTACACAGGAGCCTGGGCTGGTTTTCACAGGAGGGTATTTAAATACTGGACACAGTATTCTAGGGTTACCTAGGGATGGGATAAAGTTGTTTCTCAGTCACCTCAAGGGTGTACACGTCAGGACCCACGCTCTGAATCAAACCCTTGGGTACCTTGTACGTTACCTGAGCACCCCCAAATATCACCACAATAATCCGTATCTTCAAATTATTGATCCCCAGCCGTTGCCCAAGTTCATTTAAAGCATCAACTCCCTTTGGCTTGAGATCATGATCCTCCGCAGTCGTAACCTGGAATGCACTGATTTGATGGGAATTTGGGTCGTAAACGAAGGAGTCGTATGAGGGGTAATTGCCGGCTATTGGCTGGTAATAATGATCGGCAAGGAGATCGTCAATTCGGTTTTTCTCATCATCAAAGAAAACGAGTTTTTGTGTGCGCAGCTTGAGGGTTTTGGAGCCAGTTTTGAATTTTGAATTTCTACGCTGGTCATTTTCCTGGTCGTTCCTGAATATGTAATTGATTGGTCCCTCTCGGCGGGTCATCGGGTGGAGTGTGAACGTTGCGCCACGAACACACAACTCATGAAAAGGTGGTTCGAAGATTGTTCCAAAGAAAGATTTGGCCCCCGGTAGCCGAACCAGAGTCTTGAAAAGTTTATGATGGTTCCGCCACTGTTCGACCGAATCCCGCTTCCACAGTAACTGGCTGACAGTTTTGCTCACGATACTTGTCTTCGGGACTGTTCTATCTTCTGGTTGCGGTTCGACGAGGAGGACTCTATGCGAGCCTTCTTCCGCTTTGATGTCGGCGGGGTGGGAAGTCAGGATTACCGTGATGGAATCCCAACTCATCTCAAGGACCTTGCTGCGGACGTTGGTAGCGTATTGTTTGAGAGCATCGTCCTTGCAGAAATTGTAGCAATCACGGGCCGATGGACCGTACTGCTCAAAGAAGTTCTGGATATCCGATTCATTGTGGATATCTGGTTGAAGTTGACGCCTGTGATGTCACATAAGTGACAAAAGACGAAATACTGGCCAAAAATACTGACGCTTGAATGAGCTCAGTTAAAGTAAATGGCTTCATGAGCCAGTAAACACCCGGTCGCCCATGCTTCTCCAACCCTCGCAATCGAGATGGCCTTGGGGAAGAGGCCATTACAAGAAAGAAAGGGGAGTTCTCATGACCAACCATGTCTGCAGGCTCTTGAACGTGTGGACTGATGTCGACAAGTGCCCACATATTTTGATATTCCGTCGTATCGGGATCCGCGAAATTGGATGGGGATACCGCTTTAACTCCTTTGGCATTAAAGTAAAAAAGGTGTTGGGCGTGGTTCTGAAGGATGGTTGGTTTTTCCTCGAGAAGACGTCTGACCAAAATGTAGTATAACAAGATGGTCTTCCCTAGATAAGGTGGTGTATATCTGAGTACTCACGCTTGCCCAACGGAGGCCATGGCCCTACCTATTCCGGGATGACCTACAATAACGACGCTTTTTCTTTTTTTGTTGCTTGTACTATAACCCTCAATGGCTCTCATTGCCTCGGCGTAGTCGTCCCGCACCATTACCTTGCGGATGGAAGAAATTTGGCCGGGTAGATACAGGAGCTCCATAGTGGCCGGAACATCGACGCCCTTGACATAATTGATATCGCGATGGACAGGACAGTTGTGAAAAAGATCCTTCTTGTCATGCCACAGGCTCTTCCAGAACTCCTGCAGTGCTCCCAAAACAGTAGGATCAACCGTGCGAACCTCCCCTAACCAGGAATCGGGGTCGTCGGCCAGACGCCGTCGCTTGGAAGGGGATTCAAGAACCCCACTAGTCTCGTCATCCTGTGGGGCTAGTAGTGCGAGGGGACGGGGAAAGGGTAACAAGATTATGAGATTAGCGGGATAGTAATGATCATTCACGCCTTGCCACTTACCCGAGGCAGGAATTTGAACGATAACAGCAAGAAGAGGAGAGAACGGAGTTGGTGTTTGGAAGGCCTCCGCAGCTAGGTCAACTGGATCCAACACTTGAGCGAACTGCGAAAAATCCGACCCTAGCGCCCTAACGCGCTGAGGGAGAGTGTCGATTGGCCTGACGGGTATGATCTCCCTAGGCTAAAGTGGTGTCACCCATAATGTCAGAACGAGTCACTAGAAAAAACGCACCTTCCAGAGAGTGAGGTGTTTCGCAAGTACCTCTCGAGGAAGGGACGTCTCTGCTTTGATTTTCTGTTTCAACATGCCAATGGATGTAGTGGCTGAGGAGGCGACGGGAAAGGGGATATTGTCTCCTTCAGCAAGACACCAAATTTCGTGGGTTGTATCGGACATATCGGTTTTGCGGGCGGTGTTCCTGGTGCGCGTTAGGTGGTGGGGTGCAGTTGAGGAGGAGTACTGTAGTAGCCGTTCGGCTTCACTCCGATGATGTCAGCCTCAAGCTATTCATGGACATGCACTACTAGCATCAACAAAACCACAACGTGACTAGAGTGACTAGACTAGTGCCTCTAGTGCCTCTAGTCCTCTAGTTTTAAGAATAGATCTAGGGTGACTTAGCCGGATCTAGTTTGTGGGACTAGAGCTAGGGCATCTAGTTTCCCGTCTAGATCTATTATTCAGACTAGACTTAGTACAAATCTATTTTTTCGGGCTGGTTCTAGTTTTATGACAGACGCGCTGCTTGTTCTAGTTCAATGGGTAGTTCTAGTCCTCAAAAAATGATTCACAGTGCATCAGTTGCAGCCTGTCACACAGCACTGCCAGAGCGAGCAAACGAATTAACAATTTTATTATTCTAAGCTATAACATCATTATGTCTGATTTCACCACAGCAGGATGCAGAACGGTGACAAAATCACGGGCACTCACTTCCCGGAGGCTGGAGGTGACAAGACGCTCAGATTTGATATCATTGGCCTTGCATGTGGCTAGGTCGCCGTGATGCCTTCCAGAGATGATGCCCCCACAAGAGGGGCGAGCGGGAGCTCGATGTGCTGCCGCCAGAGGGTGGCGCAAACTGGCAGTGTTGCCATGAGAGGGCTCACACGAACTCGATTTGCCGCCGCAAGGGGGCACGAAGGAGTGCAAACGTGAGGACGGGCGCGAGGCACTGCATCAGAGCAGGTGCAAAATGGACCCGACAAAGGGGGGCTTGCTGCCAGGAGGGGCACAGCTCCAGTAGCGGCGGTCGAGCTTGACCAACAATAACGGTGCCACCCTCGAGTACACAGGGCCATTTTGCTTCCGTCGGTCCATTGTCGGATTAGGGGGGTGCAGACAGTTGAGGTGTACAACAACGACAAGGCGATGAGGGGCGCGGAAGTGTGTGTGAGAGGGAGCGAGGTGAAGGACCTGCTGGCGAAGGTGATAAATGATCAGAAGAAAAAGGGGCCGACGTACTTATATAAGCACTCAATGGATCGGAGCACCTCAACAGCACCAGTGGCGGTAACGTGCCCATCGTGACCCGATAAATCCACACTGTGAGAGTACCGGTGATGCGGTGAGTCGAGTGGGTGGCAAGGTCGAGAGGGTGCGGGCGAGGTCGAACGCGTCGCTGTGGTGTTAACCGCGACCGATGTTGTGGCTGAGAGAGGACGTCTGCGAGCCCGTGCAGAGAAGAGGCAAGGGCGGTGGAGTCAGGGACGTGAGGTGAGGGGCGACTGCTGGCCCATGAGGATGAGGTGTGCGGGGATTGGTCAGAGTACGGAAAGAGAGCAAGTGGGAAAAAAAACCCCCGTTGCATGTTCCAGTGTTGTTTGCGTCTGCAAGTTTGGTGACAAAAGTGAGACAGGGCGTAGGGTACTGCTGCGGCCGCGCGCCGCATGTGTTGCAATGGAGCGGAGGTCCGCGCCGGGCAAGAAGGAGGAAAAATGACGTCGAGGCGACAAACATGGGGTGCAGAGGCCACATCGGCAAGCGTGAGGAATGAGGCCGCATTGAGGCATAGGTGCGAAAGTCAACAAGGTACTCCCTGGAGGGACAGAGGTCACGGGTCAGGGAACAGAAAAAAAGCGCAAGGCACTCATCGTAGTGCGCTGCCATGGGCGAGCCGGAGAATATCGCTGAGAGGATCTGGCCATTGGATGAGCTAGTGGGAGGGATGTGTAAGCGAAGGCAGGGAGGGACAGGAGCAAAAGGCAGGCGAGTGCCCCGCAGGTACGCTCGAGTTGGCAGAGGTGCTCATAGTAGCTTGCGCGGGTGGTGTAGAATGAAGGCAAGTCTGGAAAGGGGGACTGGTAAGGGCACAGAAAGCGAGCGAGCGAGGGGCACTCAATCTCCAGGGAGGGTGAGATCAGTCGGCTTGGGCTAGTCGCCGTCGTTTTTGTGCGAGAGGATGGGACTGGTCTGGATGTTGACGGTGTTGTCGACAACGAAAATGTTGAAGAAAAGAATAAAAACCAACTGTAGGCTACAAAAAGCGGCCGAGAAAAAAGCACTCACTTCAAAGAGACTGCATCGGAAGGGACAAGTCAGGATATTGAAAGAAAGCGACAGAGCAAGAGGCATTCACTGTAGAGAGAAGGACAAGTCAGGACGTCGAAATTAAGCAACCAAGCGAAGGGCATTTATGAACTTGAGACCACAGAGGGAGGATCCGGACACGGACACAGAAAGGAAGTGACCGCGTCGTCAAGTCCCTAAAAAATCTCGCTTAACACACTCAGGGCCATCAGTCAACTGATCAAGATCCAATTTCTGGGGTGCAGGCAACAACGCAGATGATGCAATGCTCTGGTTGGGTTCTTGGGAGTTGGGACTCTTTGGGTCCCATCCTGTGTTCCGACGCGGGCAGATGCCCTTATCGGGTTTTCGTAGTTCAGGGCACTTTCTGGCATGTGTGATATGCACGGTCAGCGTCGGGACAGATGATGCAATGCCCAGGTTGCAAACCGGTGGGAAACAGTGTGATATGTCAGGGGAGACTCCACATGCACATGCGGATCAACCTAGATCTGACCTCCCGATACATTTGCAAATTTGACACTAACGACTTGTCACCTTTTTCCTCCTCTCTCCGAAACGGCCACCCATCGCTTTTGCTAACGTCGCCATCACCACAATATGAAACCAACCTCTACATCCCCTCCTTTCTTCCGGACTTTGCTTCATCACCAGTGGGGTCAAACACCCCTACCATGCCATCGAAGTACCAGGGAGAGACTGGAGCGGCACCATCATCATATGACCCATGTGGGACGACACTACCCCATGTTGAGCCCTCTGCACATGTGATTGACAAGTTGCCATCTCTGTGTCTACCTCCTGCAGTGCTTCGCGCCCAGAGACAGAAACCGTGGATGACAGCGATGGTGACCTTGACATGGATCCCTCACAAGAAGCAACCAATAATTCCTCAGAGCGACCCCAGACCTCTTCACTCGGTGAGCGCTGAGCACTGAGCTGTCACAGTTGCCATTGTTTTGGATATCAGGGCTGATACCGGTCCTGGCCAATCACTCAAGCTCAACGCAGATGCATACATCATTATCAATAGTGAGATGACACTCTTCCATTGTTGCCTGAGCCAGCCCAAACAACGACGTCCTTGATGCTCGCCAGCCGAATACCACATCGCCGAGCACGCTGTTTTTCCCCCTTTGTATGTCTCTGCCCCGCTCCTTTATCATGTAAATCCCGCTCTCATTTCCTTTTCTTTTCTACATTGCCAATGGCCCAAGCACTCCTTCGATGTTCCTTTTTCAACTAGCTGACGGACAAAGTACGACGTGTGGACCTCCCGCCTGCACTTACGCCCTCGATACAACACTCCTTTTCCCCTCAAATCTTAATACCGAACGCCCCCTGATTACATCACCAAGCAGGATTGTCGCCGCCTGCACACCTTCAATCTTTTTCTTTTTCTTTTACTCACACTCCTTCATAGCATACTTGTCCCTATCGCGTCTGCTCTATCGTATAAATACCCCGTGCCTGGCCTTGCTGAAAGGCATGCAACCGCGGCCCCTTTTTCCATCTCTCTCTTGTGTGCATTTTCTTTTTCTCTTCTTCTCTGTCCAATCCGTCCTGGAACGACGCTGTATGCTGTCAACCGACGACACTGCGCACAACTTGTATGTCTCACTTTCTCATCGCTAGCTAACTACCCCAGATTGTTTCGCGATCAAGCGTACCCACCAGCAGTCGTGCGATAATTAACAACTGCCCACCCGCCACCCCCATCTCGGGCACATGCCGGTTCTATTTCTCTACTTCTCCTTCCTTGAACTCATGGCGCGGACTCACTGTCGGCGCTACACTACCAAAGTTGCTCAGGTCATAATGACTCCCAAGATGATGGCCAGTCTTTGTCTGTCCGCATGCCATCAGAATGTCTACCACACGCTCCACCCCCGATTTCGCCATTATTGGCTGCACAGTGCTCTGCCTCAACCTTGGTGTGCGGTGCACGACTTCGCACAAAATCGAGGTTGTCGAGACGGCATCCGAGCTTCTCGAGCTGTGCTGCCTGACACACCCGCTGACGAAGAGATAGGCATGCAGAGCCTACTGCAGGGGTTTGAGGCGACTGTGCCGAGTGCAGATGCTGCCTGTGCGCGCCACCACGCAACACATAATGTCAGTTCTCCGCGGCTTGGCCCTCAAGCATCTTTCTTGGCATATGAGGTCTCATGGTGGAGGAGGCACAGAACAAGAAGGATATGGTTGTTGTGACACGAGAACAACGGGGACGTCATGGTCAAGAGGCGAGGACAGGAAAGTCTCAGCGTGAACAAATGACAAATTGCCACCAGAGGTTACTTTCATGGTGTGTCACGCATTCTTACCCCTGCTTTGTGTAAGCTGAGTAGCGGATCAGACCCTTGAATGTGGCTCCACTCCAATAGCGTCGCTAGACTTTTCTGAGCCTTATGGTACGCTCGTGACAGCATCACAGGAAGATGCTTGCCTGCGCATTTGTGATCTTCTCTCTGGCAATGAGATTGGCCACCTACACGGACACATGGGCACTGTCAAAGCACTGCAAGTGGAGGTCCACCTCTGCACGACCGGCGCAACCAATGGCAGTGTGCGCCTATGGAACCTGCACCATGTTGGCGGCAAGGGTGAGACATCAGACTGTAGGTTTCTTTGGATAAGGATTGGTCAGCTTGAGAACAAGTGGAATTGAGCAGATTGAAGCCGGTTTTAACACAGGACTAGAGGGACTAGACAGTCTAGAAAGTATTTTTTATTTCTGGAAGTGGCTAGAGCTAGTATTGAAGAATAGAATGACTAGAATTCGGAAATAACCTAGAATCTGCCTAGAGTCACTAGAATGAATAGATCTAGTGACTCTAGTGACTCTAGTGACTCTAGCCGTTGTGGTCTTGCTGATGTATAGTACCTCAGTGACAGTCATACAGTACTTCAGCCCCATTATATCTCACAACATGCACATGTATTTAGTCCAAGAAGACCTATGTACTACCAAATTTGCTATGTAATACAGCTCAGGTAATTATAAGCAGCCAAAAACTACACTACCTCATGACTCAGACAAGTCAGACCACGACCCCAGACTTGGACTTGTGTGATACCTCACAAGAGTCTTGCATACTTGCATACCTCACTGCTGGTGGCAGGCTAGCAGCGTCACACAGCAGGCCAGCACCGGAACCAGAACTGACATTTACAAGTGAAAAAATACAAGTGCCTGTCCCAAGTCTGCAATCACCTGACTTGTGGTGGTCGTCATCATATTACATATATTCTGGGCTCATTGCTCATGTGGTGGAACTCTGCATGAATGGCCAAAACAAATATAAGATATGTCAGAAACAAATGATTAGTCAATGTAAGACAAACAAACATAAAACATGTGTCGGAAAAAAAAAACATGTGTTGCTAAATGCCGAAATATGCACATGCCGCCAAAACTCGCATGTTGCAACTAAGTCAAGGTGTCTGGGGTGGAATGTGCATGTGCAAACACATTTCTGGGCATTATTTCAGCCCGAAAACAAGTCAGAGTAGATATCCCTGCATGTGTAGACCCTGGAACAGTGGTGGAAGGTGCTGCAAGTGTATACCCAGATGGAGCAGTGGGAAAAGGTACAAACACGAGCCCCAGCACAGTGCCTGAGGCTGGATATACATGTGGGCCCATCATGGATCAGTCAGAGAATGTAAAAGAATGCGCAGCGAAGCCCGCTGCTACATTGGAAGGGGGCGCATGTGCAGAGGAATGCAGACTGGGCAGAGCGGTGGGAAAACGTGGAAATGCAGGCCCTGGAACAGCGCCTGCGGCCGGGTATGTAAGTGGGTTCGCTGTGGTTCGATCTGCATGAGTGAAAGGATGTGCAGCAGAGTCCACCGCTGCAGCAGAAGGGGATGCACATGCAGGGGAATCCACCTGGGGCGATGCTGGCGTTTCCACTTTCTCAATAAGAATTCGACTTGTAGATATTTCATGTCTGCATCACCTGCCCTGACAATCAGACTGTTCCATGCTGTACAAATTATTTATTTTTATGGGTAAACAGTAAGGGTTAGCAAAAATGTCACTTGTTGTACTAGTAGTTAGCCAAGCAAATTAACCCACCAAAACATGCTAAAATGCACTAAAAACTTCGTTGATTGCTTGTCACACTCTACATTGACTGAAAAGAAAATATACTTAAATGCAGAAGTAAAAGCAATTTACTGCCGGTTATCCCCAGCCAACCAAGGTTGATTTTTACTCTAATATGTCTTTTTTCTCACAATTTTGTTTGTCTTCAATGTCCCGCAAGTCCAAATTGGCAACCGGACCAAGTGCCCTGCCCACAATGCTCTGCCTGGACTTGTGCATGCCTACCCCAGACAAATCTGAAGGTGTGGGGAGTGGGGGCTTATGGCGCAACACGGATAACTCCGAATCTGAGGAATCTGAGGGCACTTTGACACAGACTGGAAGCTTCAATTGGGACCAGGAGGAGGGTGGCTATAGTCTTGAATGGGCAGATCTAGCCAAATTTGAACTGTGGTGCCAGACAGAGGAACACCTTGGCTGCATTGAGCTCATTGTGTCCAGCACCTGGATCGATAGGATTCTTTTTAGCTGGTGGCAATGCTTTGTTTGTGGGTGCAAGGACTCCGGAGGCAACAGGAACTATGAAAAGAAGCATCTGGACAGGCAAGGCAAACTCAAGGAGGACAGGAAATCCAGTTGCAGTTGTCATATCGATATCAAGCAATATCCCCACATGTCAACCATCCTGGGACGCTACATTGACAAGCACGATCACGAAATTGGTGCCACCAATATCACTTATACTCGCTTGTCCAATGCTAGCAAGAACAAATCAAATCCATGCTTAGTCAAAAGATTGATCATTGTGAGATCGTGAGTTGCTGAAACCAAAGCAGTTTAGCTGCTAACCTAATATATTTGAAGGCATGCCTGGTTCGTGAAACGGCACCTGAGGGCAGTCACAATCAGTTGATTGCTCTCAAGGAAGTGAATCAAATAGCTCAAGTCCTTGATAATCATAAGATCAGACTGCATCTGGATGATGGCATCACATCAAAGCTTCTACTCAACAAGCTATCTGAAAAAGGAATCCTCACATTTTACAAAAATAAGCAAGATTGCACTCCGATCGATTCAAAATTGCCAGAAGGTGCATTTGTACTGTGCCTGCAAACAGAGTTCCAACTGGACACTTTCCGGCACCTTGGCGATGGCTTCATTGGGATTGATGCAACTCATAACATCACCCAAACACCCAATATCAAGACCTTCTGCTATTTACGATCATTGCCAGGGACTGTTGGGGACATGGTAATGATTATTAATTCTTTAATAAGGGACAGTCTGACTTTTCAAATAGGCGTGCCTGTTGCCTGGATGCTGATGTCAAGCATGATGACAGAAATAATCACATTCTTTGTCAAATGGGTCAGGGACGCCAGTCTGTCAGTCTGGCCTGTGGTAATAATGACCGACCGCGATCAGGCACAGATCACTGCACTCAAAATTGTGTACCTGCAGAGCTGGATCCTCCTCTGCATGTGGCATATGCTATGCGCGATCAGATGCCATTTCATAACAAGCCAGTTTCAGGGTTTGTGGGAAAAGATCAAGGCCTGGGTGATGACAGATGAGATTGGCAAGTTTTTCAACATCTGGGACAAGATCTTGAGCGATCCTTCAGTTCCTGAAAGTGTTGTGAAATACCTCACAACTGAGTGGTTGCCAGTCCTGCACAGGTGGTCTATGATTGGAAGGAAAGATAGATCTATCTTTGAGGAGGGGAATACTAACATGTTGATCGAAGCGTATGTGGTTCATATTCTAAGCGAGAAAATCAAATTAACCAATCTTAGATATCATCATGTTTTGAAGACACATTGCCTTGGCAGCAAGCACAACCGGTGCATCGATTATATTGTTCAGGCACTCGTGTTTGATTTCCTGCCAGAATTCCAAATCCAGCACAGCTGACAAGTTGCCAGGTTAGAGGGTCTGGACCTTGAGGCCGCGCGTTGCCAACAAATCCAGGCAAGCACCAGGAACATGTCCCCAGACTCAATTCACCAAATTAGCAACACCAAGTTCCTCATCGCTTCTGGATCCCATCTGGGTCATCACTACCCGATCAATATTAATGAACGGACTTGTGATTGTGCTGATTTCCCAAGGATCTGGCACTGTAAGCACATTGCTGCACTCAATGTGCATTTCCCTCGACTCTGCCCAAAGGTGGGCAATAGCTCCAAGATCCCAGAAAACGCGTGCATTCTCGACCTGCCAAAACCCACAGCTAGATCAGAAGAGGAGACTGCACAGATCCTCTTAAAGAACATCAATGTGTTATGTCAGCAGCTCAATGGTCTGAGCGATCACCAAACCCTGGATCTCACAGCACTCAAAGGGGTCAAATACAGCCTTACTGCAGCGATTTCCTCAGCAAATGGGTCCTGGGCATTACCCAAAAAAGACGTCTTCCACCCAAATAGGAATACCTGGGCTGAAATGGCAAAATGCATGGGAGTTGGAAAAGCCCCAAGGTGGAAACCCGGCCTGACTGGTAGAAATACAAGCATGGAATGCATCAGCCCTGTTAAAGGCAAGTGGGCCCATAAATATACTGATCCATATGCTGCAGGCAAGAGATCAGGCAAGCATGCCAAGCCTGATGCTGTCTCCATCACTGCAAATGAATGTACCCACACGTCTGTGCCTGCTCCCCTCCCCCCATCGCCCCAGGTGGATTCCCCCACATGTGCATCCCCTTCTGCTGCAGTGGCGGACTCCACTGTGCATCCTTTCACTTGCGTGGATTGAACTACAGCAAACCCACTCGCATACCCAGCTGCAGGTACTGTTCTGGGGCCCACGTTTCTGTGTTTTCCCACTGCTCTGCCCGGTCTGCATTCCTCTGCACACGCGCCCCCTTCCGATGTAGTGGCGGGCTTTGCTGCATATTCTTTTACATTCTCTGACCAATCCATGATGGGCCCACATGTGTATCCAGCCTCAGGCACTGTGCTAGGGCTTGCGTTTGCACCTTTTCCCACTGCTCCATCTGGGTACGCACTTGTGGCACCTTCTGCCACTGTTCCAGGGTCCACACATGCAGGGATATCTGCTCTGACTTGTTTTTGGGCTGAAATAATGCCTGGAAATATGTTTGCACATGCACATTCCACCCCAGACACCTTGACTTAGTTGCAACGCGCAAGTTTTGGTGGCATGTGCACATTTCAGCATTTAGTGACACATGTTTTATGTTTGTTTGTCTTACATTGACTAATCATTTGTTTCTGACATATCTTATGTTTGTTTTGCTTACATCGTCTAATCCGAGATCTCTTTATTTCTCTAAGTATGAAATTCTGACAGCTCTACCAAAGTGTTGGTTCACTTTCCTCTTTGAGATGTGACAGCTCACATGACACACCGTCCAAATTGCTCAACTGACAATGGGCACAAAAATATCAAAAAACAATGATAACTGATAAGTTAAATGGATAACACGTGAGAAATGAGGTGCCTTCAACTGATTCTAAGAGTTTTATTATTTTGAAAATATTGAAAGAAAAGTTTAAATAAATATAACTGATCACAAATAGTTAAACTGTCTCCCAAAAGTCCACTGCAAGTTGAATCCCATTGATTTAATTTATTCCCATACATTGGCTAACTACTGGATACAGTACTGGGGATGGTGCAAGCAACAGTACAGAGATGTACCCAAAGACAATCTTGATGTGGCAAAATATGACTGCTTACCAAGTTTGACTGGGAAGGTGGCCAAGTGGGCCATCCATATTGTTAAGGCTCCAAGGGGCCTTGATAGTACAACTTGTACTAAGAGGTGAACTGGTGGCAAGTACTTTGAAGATGTAGAAGTCTCTAGTGTTACTAGAGATGACTCTGAGTAGCTTATGTAAGAAGTGGGCAAAAGGGGGAGGCACTTAGGGAGCTTTCAAGAACATTGGTATTGGAAACCAAGTTAAGCTTAGGGCTTGACTGTCGAAATACAGGGCGCTTATATACAGGCAGGTGGGTGCACGTGCTACAATCACTAAGGTAGGTAGTTCTGGTTAAGAGGCATCTGTCTGTATCGTATGAAGGTCCGTGGATAAGTGCTGCGGTCTGTATGAGTCGAACAATAGAGGATGAGCAAGAGCGAATGAGATATGGACAAGTTGCCTAATTGATCCTTAATGGGAGAACAATGGTGGCGGGTCATTCCAAGAAGAGAAGTGTCGTCATGATGTGATGATGACCATGAGGTTTGAGGCTGATCCAAGGAGATCTGGTCTCTGCATACCTGTTCTGGTCTAATGGGCATCTAGTGTAAGCAACTACCCTTTAAGGTAGTTGGTATTGATGGTGACCCAGTTAAGGGCCATGTTGCTATCTGCGTCGTCTGTGGAGCTCTGTGTGGATGAAGGATTATCTGCGGATCCTCCTGAAGAGGTTGACTGGTGCCCTGGGCTCTGGGGCGAGGTGCTGGCTACAGGTGATGAGGCTAAAGGGGTGATTGACTGGTAACTGCCTTCACGACTGGTATGTTGTCGTATGGGTGCTGAGGAGGGACTTGTGGGTGACAGGGAGTGCTTGCAGGACACAGGACTATTGGGTTGAGTGAGGTATTCCTCCCAGGGTGCAACGGGGGACTCTTTGGAAGATAAGGTCTTTGTATGACCTTCAGGAGTGTCAGGCTCATAGTGAGTGGTTGGTTCTGGTTCTAAAGGCGGTGCGTCCTCCATAGGACTGTCTGGGTCTTCCAGTGGGTTCTCTACTAGGGGTGGCTCTTGGTACATCTCCATTGAGGAGTACTCCCAGCGATAGATGTTCCAGGGGACAGGGATGAGGGGCAGGACTGGTGGCTGGTCAACAGGTGATGATGGTTTGGGTGGTTCACTGGGTGGTAGTGGCAGCAAGTCTGGTACGGATGATAGGTTCAATGGTAATGGTCATTTAGCCTTGGGTAGGGTGACAAGGAGGGGGTCTGATAAAGGCAAGAAAAATGGGGGTGGATCATAACACATATGCAGAAATCACACCAGAGGGTTGGTCCAGAAGCGATGATGCCATTATAAACTAGATAAGGTAGGGCTTATTTAGTTTCAACAAATGTCATGTGAGTGTGACACTGCATTACCTCCCCATGCTGTGACCCTTGGCCGATCAATTTCAAAGTCTGCAGGGTAGCTGAACTTTATTGGTGTGGCCCGGGTATGAGTAGTCATCGAGATGCAAAGATATGTTACAATAGATAAGTTACAAGTGTGCGTGTTTACTTTCAAGCATGATATGCAACAATGTGATATGGATAAGAGCCAATTATAACTTGGAGAGTATCGATTCTGGAATAACATGATGGCCATGATACTTCTTGGCTGCCCAGGCTGCTTGTTTGCCTGTGAGATCCTTTCAGTACATGTCCATGAATCGCCAAGACTGTCTTGCATACCTGTGAGTGTGAAATTGACCTGACTGGAGGTAACGATATGTGCAAGCCAACTTACTGGCACATCACAAGGAGCGACACCAAGTCAAGAGCTGTAATGACATTCTTCTCGAGGTCGGACTCCTTTGATAAAAGGGGGAATTCATGATACACATGCTTTGCATGCCCCCACACTTGCTCAATGAAATTGAGTTCACAATGGAACTTTGGCAAAAACAACACTTGGACACCCTTTGCACAGCAGGTCATCTCAAGGACTGATTCGACCTGCTTGAAGTTGGGTTGGTTGTAGAGGAATCGATGGCAGCAGCACCCAATTTCACCAGGCGGACAACAGAACCCTTTGCATTCGGCTTGCAATTTAGATTCAGCTTCAAATCCTTGGTCCCGAAGAATCTGGGCCATTCCTTTGAACCAGCCCGCCTTCTCATGTCCATCAGGAAAATAGAGTGGTTGTGGGTGTTACACTCCTGGGCACTTGGCCCACATTTTTCTTTCTTTTCTTGACTGATATGTACTTATACAACTACATGACCTCGACTCACATGATCGCTTACCTGTACAACAGAGCCATCTTGCCAGGAACCCCATTGTTCCCTCCTTTTGTACATCTCCTATTGTCCTCTCCTTATGGTAGTCTGTGACCACCATTGTTTGTGACTCTATTGTTCCGTGACCTCTATTGTTTGTGACTCCATTGTTCCCCTCTTTTGTATGCTTAGTCAGGTAGCTGCCCTTTTGTATATAAGCTGGACTTATATCCTAGAGTTGGGCCTTAAGCCTGACTTAGTTTGCAATCTATTGCATTCTCAGTCCTTGTTGCTTGAACCGCTATTTTCCCCTTTCTTTTCTTTGAAGTTATCTTCAATGCTTTGAAGATACTTCCACTTCCTCTTTATCTCCACCCAGACATTGGTCTTAGTGACCACTTCACCTTTATCACATTTCAAAGCACTTCAGGTCACTAAGGGAATAATGACCCTTTTTAGACTTTATCACTGCCACACATTTCACCTTGTGCACATCGCGCCTTAAGGTTCAATAGGCCTTAACATAAGTCAGGCTTTCCTCGAACGTCCTTGAAACATAGGACAAACACCAATCACACCCTGGTGGCAGTAGTCCTTATTGGAGAACTCAGAGATGAAAATAAACAAGTTCACAGGAGACAACAAGACAATCTCCCAGCACATGTCAAAAGAGAAGCATATTTCAAAAACCAAGGACTAGGAAGCAGCGACAATGGATATTATGTCAACCTTCCAAACAAATCACATGCCCCTGTTGAATTTGTCCAAGTAAATGACACCTATCATTGGGTAGGACTAATCTGGAGGACAAACGGCTGGTTTACCAATCAAAGAGGAATACTCCACAAAGAACAACTCAGTTGGTGGAATGAAACAGACCCACAACACCCAGACCATGTCAGCACAGAACACTTCAGCCCAACACTCCACACAGCTATCAAGCAATCGCCAGATGAAGAAGTACTTGCAGGAGGAATTCACCACATTGCAACCCTCCAAGGAAGCCATCCATTCACCAAACAGGAACCCATCCTTCCTCAAATCAAGGCAGCAGTCCACCAAGGCATTGAAATCCCTCTTAACATCGCTCCCATCACTGCCATTCATCCCCAGTTATCCATCAGAACCACAATGGCAGGACAACAGGAAGAAATTAACGTTGCTACTGGACAAACAGGCCAAGACAAACAAAGAATTAATGTTATCACCAATCCCTCTAATGGTGCTCTTAAAGGGAATCCACCACCCATCTTCACCGGAGACAGGAGCACAACCAGAAAGTTTATAAACAATTTCGACCTCTGGAAAGCACTCAATCAACAAAACGACATCATGAGGAAACCATTTTCCAGAGTTGTCACCCTCCTCACCTACATGGATGGCTCTCTAGTAGATGCCTGGAAAGAGGAACAAATGCACAAACTTCAAGAAGCCATGGATGACAGAGCTCAGGAAACAGACAAAGACCTTTGGGATAGCTTTATAGAAAGGTTCAAAATGGCCTTTACCAACCAAAATCAAAAGGAGGAAGCCTATCAGAGACTATGCAAACTCAAGCAAGGAGAAAATCTTGATGATTTCTTCGCCAAATTTAAACAACTTGCTCATGAAGCAGGAGTTCCCCTAGATGACAAGGGAACCATCGAAACTCTTAAACATACTATGAAACCACCACTTACCAGAGCAATCATACACTCCCCTAGTTTTGACCCAAACACGCAGATACCATGGACTTTCAAGAAATGGGAAGAACAGGCCAGAAAATCACATCAGCAATGGTTGGCCACCTCTCAATTCAGTCAACAAAAGGCAGGACTCTACAAAGCCTTCAGACTGACACCTAAGCAAAACCAAGGAAAAGGCAACCAGTACGGAAGAAATAGAACTTCCGGACCATGCACCACTTCTGCCATGGACGTTGACACCAGTAGAATGGGACAAACACACTCTGATGCCAAAAAGAAACAACTCATGGACAAAAACAAGTGTTTCTACTGCGAAATCAGAGGACACCAGGCCCACATCTGTCACAAGAAAATAGCGGACTGTGCCAGAAATGGCAAAACCGCTGATGGCGACACATCTACCGTCTGAGGCCAAGGACCTATTGATATGACCCCAGACAACATCTCTAGCTTCTTGACTGAACATATGGGCTCACTTGATGAAGATACCAAGCTGAGCATCATTGAATCTCTTATGCTGAAGGATTTTCCTCAAGCCCAAAACTAGCTGCCATAGTTAGGGCATTTTGCCTTGATAGTGTTTTTGTAAATCGCTCAAATTCTGTGCAAATAAAAGTCGCGTTTTCACACTATCGAGGGAAGGCAGAAGAAACAGTTCTACTTGACACCAGAGCAACTGAAAATTTTATCGACCATACAACTGTCATCAAACTATGCTTAGGAATGAAGAAACTCCCCTATCCCTGCCCAGTATTCAATGTTGATGGAACCCTTAATCGACATGGAACAATCACTCATGCTTGTAACCTACTTGTTACTAAAGGCAACAAATGGGAATGCCAGAGATTCTTTGTTACTAACCTAGGACGCAATCGTCTTCTCTTTGGCTACCCATGGTTTAAAGCATTTAAACCAGAAATTGACTGGGAAAAAGAAACTCTCCTAGGCCCAAAAGTCCAAATGGAAACCCTATTATTTGGAACTCTTCAACGTGCCAAAACATGGGTTAAAAACAAAAGACCAGTTAATGAGGATCTTATCCTTGAAGCACAACAAACCAGGTGCACTCCATGGTTGGGAGTAACCCCTTTAGAAATAAAGGGAGGCCTAGTAGAAGTCAATTGCACCCATACTGCAGTAGAAATGGCCCATAAGTATGCAACAGAACATGGGAAGGAGGAAATCACCCTCCCAGAAAAATTCAAATGTCACATGGCACTATTTTCAGATGAAGAAGCAAACAAATTTCCCCCAACTTGAGGTGAAGGAGACCATAAAATCGTACTAATGGATACCACCCCCACCCACTTCAACTGCAAAGTCTACCCACTCTCAAGGGATGAACAAAAGGCAGAAGATCAATTCATCAACAAAAACTTAGCCAAAGGATATATCACACCATCAGACTCCCCTTATGGCTTTTCAACCTTCATGGTCCCTAAAAAGGACTCCAAAGAAAAGAGGTACATTATTGACTATTGCCCCCTCAATGCGGTCACCAGAAAAGATGTCACTCCACTCCCTAACCTCAAACAATGCATCGAAAACCTACAGGGAATGGAATTATTCAGTAAATTCGATATTCGCTGGGGCTATAACAATATCCAAATACGTGAAGGGGACCAATGGAAAGCTGCTTTCAAGACCTGCCAAGGACTATTCAAACCAAAAGTAATGTTCTTTGGCATGAGCAACTCTCCAGCAAGTTTTCAACGCTTTATGAATGGTATTCTTGAAGAATTATATAAACACTTCAAGAAGAAAGGTGTACTCGAAATACGGCGCATACTCCAGAACTACATGGACAACTGTGGAATAGGAACCCTACTCAAGGACTTTGACCTTCATGTCGATATTATCCACTTTCTTTTCGACCTTCTTGCATGCCACAGTCTACATCTCAAATTATCAAAATTGGTCTTTATGCAACCACAAATGGACTTCTTGGGTGTCTGAATATCAAAGGATGGAGCCACAGTCGACCCAGCTAAAGTTGCAGGACTCAGGGACTACCCACGAGAACTCAAAGACAAATGACAAGTCTGAGGATTCCTAGGGGTCACTGGGTACCATCACATGTTCTGCCCCAATTTTAGCATTATCGCCACACCACTTACAAAACTCACTGGCAAAGATGTACCTTTTGAATGGGGACCCCAACAAAAGGAGGCTCAAAACAAACTCATTGACATGATCACCCATGCACCAATACTTGTTTGACCAAATCCTGATCAACAATTCGAACTTGAAACAGATGCATCACAAATTGGAACAGGCACCATATTATATCAACAAGACCCCCCTATTACAAAACCAGATGGCACCCAAAAATTAGGACCAAGACGACCAGTAGGATTTCATTCCCAAAAATTTACCCAAACTGAGCAGAACTACCCCATCTATGACCAAGAATTCTTGGGAGTTATGCGCAGACTACATTGCTGGTCTCATCTCCTCAAAGGGACAACCATACCTGTTCTAGTCTTCATGGATCATGCCAACCTCCGATACTACCGGGAACCAAGGAAAATAGGCCCTCATGTTGCTGGATACCTACCAGAAAGAGAACAGTACAACATCATCTTAGAATATGCACTAATTGCGCAGACACATTATCCAGAAGACCTGACTACGAGGGACCCAACCCAATTAATGATAATGTCACAGTGTGGCCAGACCACTACTTTTGCGACAATCATACCTCAATTCAAGTATTCAATATGGATAGTATCGGTGACAACTTGGACTGCCATGTCAAATTGGCTCAATATAAAGAACAACCATTACTCAAGAAATGGGCACCAACACATAATGTCTCCCTATTAGACAGCACACACTGGTATCACAGGACCGCCCTGGTTGTCATGGCAGACAACGCCCTTAGGAGGGGAGTAATTTCCCTTTTTCATGACCACATGACTGCTGGACATGCCAGAATTACCAAGACACTCCAACTAATTACCCCGTATTACTGGTGGCCCAACTTAAAAACCTTTGTTACTGAGTATGTCAAGGGATGCACTACATGCCAAATGACCAAAGTCAACACCCATCCTACCCATCCACCCATGTTTCCCATCACCCCCGCAGATAATGCGCGACCTTTCGAAACCATCGCAATGGACTTCATCACTAAACTCCCACAATCAGGTGGTTTTGACACCATTCTCACAATCACGGACACTGACTGTTCCAAAGCATCCATCTTTATCCCTTGTCACAAGACCATCAACTCAGAAGGAGTAGCCTTACTCTACCTCAATCACATCATTCCTCACTATGGCATTCCCCATAAAATCATATCAGACTGTGATGTCTGCTTCGTATCAAAATTCTCACCAGAACTCTGCCATATTCTCAACATTCACCAGAACATTAGTACAGCGTATCACCCTCAAACCAATGGAGCAAGTGAAAGAACCAATCAAACTTTGGAGCAATATCTCCAAGTATTCTGTGGAACACAACAGGACAACTGGCACGCATGGTTACTACTCACTCAGTACACCAAAAACTCATGGCCATCTGCAACTACCAAGAAAACACCATATGATTTACTCATCGGATACACACCTCAAGTGTTAAGGGCCAAGGACCCTAAGGTGCGACATGCACAGGTTTGTATAACAGCGGCGGGACTTGTACTTCAAGGGATCGCAGGTAGCGAACACTGGCCCTTGGATGCGCTGGTATGATGGGTCTGCACGTGTGCAAGACACTAGTGGTGGTAATGAAAGATGTAGAGAAGAGTCTCGACGATGTTCGAGACGACTTAGAAGGAATGCGGGCGAAAACTGAAAGCGTGGTGGAAGCTACAACACTTGGGATTAAACCAAGTCAGGCTTAAGGCCCAACTCTAGGATATAAGGTCGACTTATATACATGTGGGCAGCTGCCATGACTCGAGCCTAATACTACTAGTACCCGTACTAGTAAGGAGTCATCGTACAAAGTATGGAGTCATTCCGAGTCGAACTGACTCACGCGTGAGTCCTAGGATACGTGCTACTAGGTTGGAGTCAGTATGAGTCACGTGCATAGCCAAAGAGAATCACGTCATAGGTAAGCGGTCAGGTGGTAAGGTCATGTGATGGAAAGGGGGTGGGAACAGGTCACGTGATGAGAAAGTATTAGTAAATAGTAAAAATGAAATTTGGAGTCTCAAGAACGTAACATCAAGTACACCAACCAACTAGAAAAACTACCATTCCCTCCCTTGAAACATGACTCTCATCCATTGAAGAAGCCAGGAAAGCTGCCCAAGAGGCCCAATGTAAAGCACAAGAATCCTGGATAAAAGAGAAGCCACGATATGTTCCATTTGCAGTAAACTCAAAGGTCTGGCTAGAAGGAACCAACCTACAACTTCCAAGTAACACCACACCCAAGCTTTCCCCAAGGAGATATGGACCTTTTAAGGTAGTCTCCCAAATATCAAAAGTCGCTTACAAACTCAAACTCTCTTCCACCTGGAAAATCCATGACATATTCCACGCCTCATTACTCATGCCTTACAAAGAAACCGATCAACAGGGCCCCAATTTTATCAAACCACCCCCTGATATCTTAGAAGGCAAACCCGAATGGGAAGTCAAGAAGATTCTAAAAGAGAAGTCTTTTGGCCATTGGAAGAAGAAGCAGTACCTTATGCGCTGGAAGGGCTACTCGCCAGCTCATGATTCATGGACTAATGCCGAGGACCTCCATGCTCCGGAGTTATTATCAGACTTTCAAAAAACCTCAAGCAGTATAAGAACCCTCCCTCTTGACAAGTCAACCCCAGCATGTCCAACCAGGCATTCTACACCTTCACCATCGACCCCCCTTACAATTCGTTCCATTATCTCTTCAGAGACCTTAATATCTGGCCTAGTCACAAGTTCCATGTCTTTGTCCCAGCTACCCAGAAAACTTCGTTGTTATACAGAATGATCCATCCCACTCACATCCACACCCTTGAACACTCCCACTTCTGTAAAGAACAGTACTGTCCCTATCACCGCTGAATGCCCCTTGACTTCACCCAACCCACCCACTTCAGCTATGTCTATGTCAGACCAGGAGGTACCACAGTCCATACACAGCAGTCTATCTATGGAAATGGGGACATTACCCTTTTCTCCATGATCATCCCCACCACCAGCTCCATCTATCACTGCTGGACTAGAGGCCGCCTCTATGGGGATAGATACCTACTTCAATCTGAGGACAGCTTTGAGCAGTTTCCTGGGTGCATCACAAGGTCCACCACCATCCTTCCCCACCCCAGTCACTGGCCACACTTCACCATCCCCTATCCCAATCCCACCTTGTATCTCCCCTTAGAACGAGGACAGTATGGCTTGAACACCATCCCCCTCCCCCCTGTTGACCATACCCCCAATCCCATTATACCAATGCCAGCACTGTCACCCTCTATCACCCCAGCCGTCCAGCATCCACTCAAACATAGTCATCGACACACTCCCCAATGACAAGATACTCACACTAGTGGGACAAATTCCCTCTTCAGCTCAGGTTTGCCATGTGAGAAAACAATGCAGAGCCTTGTTGAAGTACATGGAGCTTCAGAAACATATCACTGGAGCTCTTTCGGCTTGGACGGAGGACCTCCTCCCGGCGATCAACATTCTGGGGAACACTGAACTTGATGATCAAGTATTCACCACCACCTTCTGTGATTACATGGCGGTGGAACACCTCTTCCTCATTCCCCAGATCTTAGACAAAATTGAGGGCTACATGACAGATGACGATGTGCAAAGCGACGAACCAATTTGGTTTGCCAAGTACAACCCCACCATATCCCTTTCCTCCACACCTAGTCCCATCCCTAACATTCCCCAACTCACTACTCAGCTTGACAACCTGAATCATCCAGGGAATGGGTGGAGCGAATATGACTGTGGTGATATGTGGCAATACCCACTTGTATTCCTCAATGAGTATGGGCAAGATGAGATGGCATGTTACATCACCTTTAGACAAGTTGGGATTGATACTCATCTTATAGGGACTTGCAAGCATGGCAAACCCGAAAACTCCATTCCCCTCCACACATGAGCACATCCCGCACCCAATTTCAATCGCCCTGGGGTCAAGGACTATGACCTCAACATCTTCCACCCATCCTCTACTTCTCGTCTTCTCATCGACAACACCATTATAGATCTCAAAGACCCTGGTGTTGTCGCTGACGTCTATAGGTATCAAGTACATCAAAGTGAACTCAAGGCAGTAAAGCGCCAACAAGTTGAGCTTGACAAGCAAGAAAGTAATGCCCAAAGCAAACTTAGTATGGTGGAGCGCCACCTTACTTACGCTGCCATTCGCACCCGACTCACTCCCCACCTCAACTGTATTCACCCTCCTTCCACTAACACCATCCACATCCCTTGTATCTTTGCTGCCCAGGGACCATCAGACGTCAAGAAGGGTGAAGACAGTCTCGAGTGCCATGCCTGTCGTGAACTCACTACTTTATGGGTAGCGAGACTCAACGAGGGCACGGAGTTGAAGGTGACTGATCCAAAGGAGCAGCAAGGAGATGTTGAGAAGGAAAAGGCAGAAGACAAGGAGAGGCGGGAGCAAGTAGACTGTTGGTGACGACAGGCGGGTTGCTGCTGGCGACGAGGGAGCTTTGAAAGGCTCCAGTGTGGGGATTGACAAGAGAACAGTCTGAGGACTGTTCACCTAAATTCATAGGTCTTATATACTAATACAGGGTGGTCTGTGCACAGTTTAGGGTAGGTAAGTTTACAGGTAACGGGGGACTGCACAGTCAATGCGCAGCAACTGCAGATTATATAATACATCTCGATTAGGGTCTAGCCCTAATAAGTCGCGTCCTTGTTGATCGAGTCGCGTCGCGTGTTCGTTGATTGTTTAGTGGACGCGTCTTGTTGATCGTTCCCACGATCTGCCACATGTTGATCAATGGGTTAGACGCGCATCCAAAGCGCATCTTGTCATGTGACATTGTTGATGACCAGTTCCTTGATAGGTCATGTGTTATCTTCCTAGGGTCACGGGGTCGTAGGTTCCCAGGGTCACGTGCTGATAAGTCACGTGATGTACGAGGGGCAAAGGGGTCACGTGATGAGTCACATGTAGGGTCATGTGATATGTTCCCACGGTCACGTGGTCTTGGAGTTACGGGTTTGTAGCTGAGACTGGGGGGCGCGAGTACCACTCGCGACAATGCCATCTTAGGCAAGCGGCGTCAAGGAGGCAAGCCCAAGTTCCCCTACTGCCTCAAATGCAATGAATCGCACCCCAACCACATCAAAGAGGAGTGTCCCCTCTGGAAGACATGTTGCTGGTGTCTTAGTACCCAGCACGCGCATGACAAGTGTGACTGTCCTCACAAGCAGTGCAACACTGAGTATTGCACCATTCCCTATACTCATCCCAACTTTGGGGATATGTGCGTGGCTATGTCGTCCCCTACCTTGTGTCATGAGTTGGAGTTGGCTCGCACTGATTATGACCAAGAATTTTATGCGACCTCTGATTAGTTGCGTGGGAGCAACTCTCTAGGACGGGCATCATGTTACGCTCCTGGGCACTTGGCCCACATTTTTCTTTCTTTTCTTGACCGATATGTACTTATATGACCACATGACCTCGACTCACATGATCACTTACCTGTACAACAGAGCCGTCTTGCTGGGAACCCCATTGTTCCCTCCTTTTGTACATCTCCTATTGTCCTCTCCTTATGGTAGTCTGTGACCACCATTGTTTGTGACTCTATTGTTTGTGACTCCATTGTTCCCCTCTTTTGTATGCTTAGTCAGGTAGCTGCCCTTTTGTATATAAGCTGGACTTATATCCTAGAGTTGGGCCTTAAGCCTGACTTAGTTTGCAATCTATTGCATTCTCAGTTCTTGTTGCTTGAACCGCTATTTTCCCCTTTCTTTTCTTTGAAGTTATCTTCAACGCTTTGAAGATACTTCCACTTCCTCTTTATCTCCACCCAGACATTGGTCTTAGCAACCACTTTGCCTTTATCACATTTCAAAGCACTTCAGGTCACTAAGGGAATAATGACCCTTTTTAGACTTTATCACTGCCGCACATTTCACCTTGCACACATCATGCCTTAAGGTTCAATAGGCCTTAACAGTGGGTCTCCATTGGCAAAGCATCCAGGTTCCATGGGGATCTTCATCTTCTGCAGCTTGCCATCAGGATGGCACATAACAGCACCATTGTTGTCCTTGACAGGGACAGTGATTCCCCATGAGGGTAAGGGATTTTTAGGCAGATGTCAGGCTGAGAGTGCATTATCCGCTCATTTGACATGTGTCATTGTGTTGTTGAAGATCAGGACATGATCATCATCAGGGTAGTTGTTATGTTCTTGGGCTTACGCAGGGTGCATTTTTCATTTTCCACCTGCTTACTAAGCTTTTCCCATCACGTGACCAACCACCCATCCACCTCGATCACATGACCAACCACATGACCAGTCACATGCCATCCCAGTCACCTGATCTTCAAAGTCACCTGTCCTGCATCACCTGTTCCCAAGTCACCCGCACATCACCTGATACTCCCTCACCTGACCTCATGTGACCTTATCCTTACCCCTGACTTGTTTCTATTCGCTTACCTAAAAGCTTCGCTTCTGGAATCTCGGCCTGCTGGCTATACTTTCTTCATAGCCTTGTTTTGCGACTCATACTGACTCCTTTCTTGTTACATTCACGCGCAAGTCAGTTCCGCAGTATATGACTCCATCTTTTGAACTATGACTTGTTACTAGTACAAGTACTTGTCATATTAGGCCTGAGTCATACAGCCTCCTCACATGTATATAAACCCTTGTGTTTTCCTAGAGTTGGGCCTTAAGCCTGACTTGGTTTAATCCCAAGTGTTGTAGCTTCCACAGCAACTTCAGTTTTCATCCGCATCCCTTCTAAGTCGTCTCGAACGTCGTCGAGACTCTCCTCTTCATCTTTCATTATCACCACTAGTGTCTTGCACGCGTGCAGACCCGTCATACCAGCGCATCCAAGGGCCAGCATTTGCTACCTGCGATCCCTTGAAGTACAAGTCCCACTGCAGCTTTACAAACCCGTGCACGTCGCACCTTAGGGTCCTTGGCCCTTAACACAAGTCAGGCTTTCCACCCAGGCTCCGTGGAGCATCACAGACATCATCTACCCTGGCGGGTATACAACTCATTGGAGAATTAGACAAAACTTACAAGCATGTACAACAGAGGCAAGCAGACAACCTCCCTGGCCACGTCAAAGGACAGGCATACTTTGAATCGCATCCCAAACTCAGGGGAAGAGTGAACCCAGACACAGGATACTACCTCAGCATCGGTAGCAAGAAACTTGCTGTAGAATTCATCACAGCAAACAGAGAAGATCATTGGACACAACTCAGAAAAGAAACAAACGGCACCTGGTACACTACCAACGCAGCTCTCATTCCAAAAGAAAACAAGCATCTAGGCTGGTGGAACACCAATGATTCCCAGCACCCAGACTACTTCGCATATCATCCAGAACACGCACCAGCACCCCCAGAAGAGACACTTGCAGGACACTCCAGGGAGCGACTCCATTCACTCCACAGACACCCATCCTACCCCAGATTGTAGAAGCAGCCACTCAGGGCCTCGCTATCCCAGTTGACACCGCACCACTTGCATCCACACTCCCAGTCGCGTCTACAAGCGCACCAGTCATCCCAGTTGCACCAAGTGCACCAGTAATCATTGCCACCTCAGGACCAAACACACTCACATGTATCCTACCTACCATGTCAGGACAAGCAGGAGGATCGGGACAGGGTGCAACCATAGCAGCCACCACAGGTGGAACAGGACAAACCATCACAGTTGCAGCCGCATCTACCAATGGCAGACTCAAAGGCACCCCACCTCCCCATTTCAGCAGAGACAGGGACACCAGTCACAACTTCCTAGTCGATTTTGGCATCTTCAGGTTCACTAATAGGAACAACAATGCCATGAGCAACCCAGCTACACATGTCACCATGGCACTAACCTACATGGGCAGAAAACTAGTCGACCCATGGAAGGAACAACAGATGATGGAACTCCAGGCATGCATCACTGGAGGCACAGTGGACACAGACGAAGTCCACTGGACGACCTTCAAACAGGCATTCAAAGACACATTCTATAACACCAACATTAAAGTGGAGGCCTACCAGAAACTGGAGAACCTCAAAATGAAGGACAACTTGGATGTCTTCATATCTGAATTCAAGAGGCTTGTTACCACCTCAGGCATAGACATCAATTCACATGGCATCATCCACTTGTTCAAGAAAGGACTTGCTGGCAGTCTAACCACAGCTATAATAAACAGTCAGAACTATGACCCAAGGAACCCCTGGGCCACATTCCAGCCATGGGAAGACGCTGCATGCGCATGCAATCTCAGGTGGAAATACACCCAAGAATATAAAACCAATTTACGCCAAAAATATTACACCACACTCAACATGAAACCCTGTGGACCACAGCAGCAGTCGCGCGGAGGAGGAGGACAACGCCTCACCACATCCCAAGGAGGATACTATATGGATGTTGACACTACCATCGCTACCAACATTACCGGTAGAGGACCAGAACTTTCCAAAGCCAAGAAAGCAGAGTTACAAGCTAACAACTCCTGCTTCTACTGTTTCAAAAGAGGACACCACGCCAAAGACTGTCGCAAGAAACAAGCGGACCATGCCCAGAGCAGCGGAAGCACCACTAACACAAGCAACCAAACCCATACCAGAGAAATTACCATAAACGACATCACTCCACAGCTCGTTGGAGAAATGATCAGAAGCGACACATTCCAAGCCATGGATGAAGAATTCAAACTTTCCTTCTTGGAAGATGCCATCAAAGGAAACACCCCATCGGGTTTTTAAAGGGCCCTAAACTAGCCGCTGTAGCTAGGGCCATCGGTCTCAATAGTGTGTACATTAGCCGACTCAACAACATTCAAATAAACTTCATTCTATCACACTATCAAGGACAAGCGGAAGAAACAGCACTACTTGACACTGGTGCTACGGAAAACTTTATTGACTACAAAACTGTCACTAGGCTTAGGCTGGGAACTCAGAAACTAACTATTCCCAGACCTGTATTCAATGTAGACGGAACTAATAACTGTCATGGCACCATCACTCACACATGCAATCTCATGGTCAAACAAGGAAACTGGAAGGAGCGGCAACGCTTCTACGTCTCAAATCTAGGCAGAGACAGATTTATCTTAGGCTACCCCTGGTTCCGCACCTTTACCCCAGATATTGACTGGGCTAATGCTCAGCTACGCGGACCACAGATCAAAATGGAAACGCTTAAACTCAAAACCTTCCGGAAACTCAAAGAATACAAAGACAAACTCACAGAGCGCATCGCTATAGCTTGCGCACAGTGCATCCTGCAGTCGGGAGTTACCCCAGAAATGGGCGGCCCAGCAGAGAACCAACGCACACAGTATCTTCCACAGTTGGGAGTAACCCCTGTAGCAACACAGGGAGGCCCAGTGGAAATCAACCGCACGCATAATGCAATCGAAATGGCCCACAAGTACGCAACAGAACATAGGAAGGAGGAAATCATCCTCCCAGAGGAATTCAAACGTCACACGCTATTATTTTCAGATGAAGAGGCCAACAAATTCCCACCTTCATGCAGAGAAGGAGACCACAAAATCGAACTAATGGACACCGCACCAGCCAGCTTTAACTGCAAAGTCTACCCCTTGTCCCACAGAGAACAGGAAGCAGAGGACAAATTCCTGGAGGAAAACTTGGCAAAAGGCTACATCATACCATCCCACTCTCCCTACGGCTTTTCAACCTTCAGTGTCCCTAAAAAGGACTCGAAGGAAACCCAGTATATCATCGACTATAGACCCCTCAACACTGTTACCCACAAGGACGTTACACCACTCCCAAACCTTGCACAGTGCATCCAAGACTTGCAGGGAATGGAGGTATTCAGCAAATTCGACATCAGATGGGGCTATAACAACATCTGGATCAAAGAAGGTGATAAGTGGAAGGGAGGATTCAAAACATGCCGTGGCCTTTATGAACCAAAGGTCATGTTCTTTGGCATGTCAAATTCCCTGGCTGGCTTCCAACGATTTATGAACGGTATCCTCAAGGAGCTCTACAAGCACTTCGAGAGAAAAGGCATATACAACATCAGGCAAATACTCAAGAACTACATGGACGACTGTGGCATTGGCACATTACTCAAGGATCTACCGCTACATATCAAGATCATCCACTTCCTATTCGATCTACTTGCGAAGCACAGACTCCACCTCAAATTGTCAAAATTGGTCTTCTTACAGTCACAAATGGACTTCCTTGGTATTAGAATCTCAAAAGAAGGCGTCACTATCGATCCAGCTAAAGTCGCAGGACTACACAACTACCCATGTGACATACTCAATCTTAGACAGGCCAGAGGATTCTTAGGCATTGCAGGCTACCACAGGATGTTCTGCAAAGACTTTTCAACCATCGCTGCACCTATCACTAAGCTCACAGGCAAAGACATTCTATTTGAATGGGGACCAGCACAACACGAAGCACAGGACAAAATAATCACGCTCATAACCAGCTCACCAGTATTAGTTAAACCAGACCCTTCTAGGCAATTTGAGCTAGAAGTGGACGCTTCACAAATAGGCACAGGGGCGATCTTATACCAAAGAGATCCACCAACCACATGTGCAGATGGCACGGAAAAACCAGGACCACACAGACCAGTGGGATTCCATTCCCAGAAATTCACCACAACCGAGCAAAATTACCCCATTTATGACCGCGAATTCCTAGCCATCATGAGAGGACTTCGCTGCTGGACACACTTGCTCAAAGGAACTCATATCCCCATCTTGGTATACACAGATCACGCCAATTTACGCTACTATAGAGACCCCCAGAAAATCGGCCCATGCGTCGCTGGTTACTTACCCAAGCGTGAACAATACAATATCCTACTAGAGTACAAACCTGGAGCAACAAATAGAGCAGACGCCTTATCTAGGCAACCAGATTATGAAGGACCAAACCCAGATAACGACGAAGTGCTCATATGGCCAGACCAATACTTCTGCAAGCAACATACCTCCATGGTCAGGAGTAACCCCAGAGACGGGCGGCCCAGTGGAGAAGAGACACACATCTGTGTCTTCAACATAGACAGTATCCATGACAACTGGGACAGTAAAGTCAAAACAGGGCAATATCTGCACCAATCAGAACTCAAGCGATGGGCACCATTACATAACCTGACCCTATTGGACGGGACCCACTGGCATCACGGGACTGCCTTGGTTGTTGTGGCAGACGACGCGCTTAGGAGGGGAGTAATTTCCCTTTTCCACAATCATGTGATGGCCGGGCATCCCGGGATTACCAAGACACTGCAACTTCTCTCGCAGTACTACTGGTGGCCAAACATGAAAACATTCGTCACTGAATACATCAAAGGATGCGCTACCTGCCAGATGACAAAAGTTAACACCCATCCTGCCCATCTACCACTGTTTCCCATTACCCCCACAGAGAACGCTCGACCCTTCAAAACAGTTGCAATGGATTTCATCACTAAACTCCCACAGTCAGGTGGATACGACACCATTCTCATGGTCACGGACACAGATTGCTCGAAAGCATCTATCTTTATCCCTTGCAACGAGGCAATCGACTCAGAAGGAGTCGCGCTTCTGTACCTGAATCACATAACCCTGCACTATGGCATACCCCACAAAATCATATCGGCCCGCGATATTCACTTTACATCAAAGTTTGCTGCGGAACTCTGCAAGCTTCTCCATATCAAACAGAACATGAGCATACCATACCATCCTCAGACCAACGGATCCAGCGAAAGAACCAATCAAACCCTGGAACAATACCTCTGAATCTTCTGTGGAACACAGCAGAACAATTGGCATGCATGGCTCCCACTTGCCCAATATACAAAGAATTCATGGCCATCAGCAACTACAAAGAAGACACCTTTTGATCTCCTTATCAGATATACGCCACAAATTCACCAGCCAACCAGATCATCGAACCTTCCCACATTCGAACAACGTTTGTCAGCAATCAAAGAAGCCAGGAACACCACTCAAGAAGCCCAACGTAAAGCGCAAGAATCTTGGATCAAGGAACGACATCAGTTTACGCCATTTGAAGTAGGAACCAAAGTTTGGCTTGAAGGAACAAACCTCAGATTACCAAGCAACATCACCATGAAGCTAGCACCAAGGCAGTATGGACCATTTATGGTAGCCGCCAAAATATCAAACGTCACTTACAAACTCAGCCTCCCGCCCACCTGGAAAATACATGATGTATTCCACGCCTCCCTTCTTACGCCTTACAAAGAGACCGACCAGCACGGTCCCAATTTTATCGAACCACCACCTGATATCATCAAAGGCAAAGAAGAATGGGAAGTAGAAAAGATAATCAAAGAACGCACCTATGGACAGTGGAAGAAGAACAATACCTGGTCAGGTGGAAAGGATACTCACCTGTGCATGACTCATGGGTTAACGCTGAAGAACTTCACGCACCGGAACTCTTAACTGATTTCCAAGTTGCGCATAGCATAAAAACCCTCTTGCTGGACGACATATCTGTCGGGAACTCACTACTTTATTGGTAGCGAGACTCGACGAGGGAATGGAGTTGAAGGTGGCTGATCCAAAGGAGCAGCAAGGAGATGTTGACGAGGAAGAGGCAGAAGACGAGAAGAGGCGGGAGCGGGTAGACGATGGGGGACGACGGGCGGGTTGCTGCTGGCGACAAGGGAGCTTTGAAAGGCTCCAGTGTGGGGGATGACAAGAGAACAGTCTAAGGACTGTTCACCTAAATTCGTAGGTCTTATATACTAATACAGGGTGGTCTGTGCGCAGTTTAGGGTAGGTAAGTTTACAGGTAACGGGGGACTGCGCAGTCAATGCGCAGCAACTGCGGATTATATAATACATCTCGATTAGGGTCTAGCCCTAATGAGTCGCGTCTTTGTTGATCGAGTCACGTTGTGTGTTCGTTGATTGTTTAGTGGACGCGTCTTGTTGATCATTCCCACGATCTGCCATGTGTTGATCAACGGGTTAGACACGTGTCCAAAGTGCATCTTGTCATGTGACATTGTTGATGACCAGTTCCTTGATAGGTCATGTGTTCTCTTCCCAGGGTCACGGGGTTGTAGGTTCCCAGGGTCACGTGCTGATAAGTCACGTGATGTACGAGTGGCGAAGGGGTCACGTGATGAGTCACGTGTAGGGTCATGTGATATGTTCCCACGGTCACGTGGTCTTGGAGTTACAGGTTTGTAGCTGAGACTGGGGGG
>Ga0307510_10000399_pt1 | contig 41195 bp, 33 predicted proteins | sample 12_EM_MG_FD_207224 | JGI IMG/M metagenome (GOLD analysis project Ga0307510, IMG submission 207224) | Populus trichocarpa ectomycorrhiza microbial communities from riparian zone in the Pacific Northwest, United States - 12_EM | ecosystem: Host-associated > Plants > Roots > Unclassified | place...
GGCAAGCCGCCAAAGGTTGCCATCACCGCCGTCATGCGAAAGCTGCTCGTGCTCGCTAACGCTCTCGTCACACAAAACCGAACCTGGGCATGCCGACCGGCTTGACCAGCATCACAGATGCTCCCTTATCCAGGGAGGGGAGCAGAAAAAAGAAACGGCCCGCGCTCCCCGAAGGAAGGCGGGCCGTTTCTTCGTCCGAGAAGCGTGGCTTAGGCGCGCGTGCCCGACATCGGGAAGCTGCCGAACGCGCCGGCGCCGACCGAACCGGTCAGCGTGTCGCCATCGATCGTCGCGGTGCAATCGAGCGTCATCGGCATCGGCACGGTGATCGACATCTTCCAGCTGATCGTGTTGCCGTCGACGGTGCCGTCGGTGATGTCGGCTGTGCCCATCGCGCCGACCTGCTGGCCGGTCCAGCTGTTGCCGTCGCTCTTGACGGTCAGCGTCGCCGCCTGGTCGCCGAGCGGGGACTTCACAACGGTGTTATAGGTGCCATCGACCGACATCATGCTCTCCTGAAAAATCAGTGCTGATCCGCAACGGATTCCGCGGGCACCACCTCAACCGGCAGGCCGATACTGTCAAGCTGTGGCCGCACCTTGGCAGCGTCGCCGACGATGATCCACACCAGTTTCTTCGGATCGATCACGCGGCGCGCGGCGGCGTCGAGTTCGGGCCGGGTGAAGCGCGCGAGCCGTGCGGCGAGGTTCTGGTAATAATCGTCGGGGCGCCGCAGCAGATCATTGGTCTGCATCGCGCCGAGCACGGCGCCCGCGGTCTCGAAGCTGCCGGCGAGCTGGCGCGTGGCGCCGGCGATGGTGCGGTCGAACTCGTCCTGGGTGATGCCCTGATCGGTCAGGAAATGCCGCACATCATCCTGCAACGAAGCGATCGCCGCGCCGGTCTTGTCGCCCTGCACCGGCGCGAGGATCTGATAGGGCGCGGCATATTCAAGCCCGACGAAACGCCCGCTCGACCCATAGGACCAGTGCCGCGTCTCGCGCAGATCCATGTTGATGCGCGACAGGAAGTCGCCACCCAGCACGACATTGGCGGTGCTGTAGGGCAGCAAATCGTCGGTGCCCTTCAATCCGGTCAGCTGCACCGCGGCGATGATCGATTGCGGCGAATCCGGCCGGTCGATCAGCACAATCTTCGGCGCGACCTGCACCGGTGCCGCGGGAAAGGCCTTGGCGCCGGCCGGGCCGGTCGTCGCCCAGTCCCCGAAATGCGCCTGCATCGCCGCCTTGATCTCGCCCAGCGGGCGGTCGCTGACGACGAAGATCTTGGCCTTTTCCGGCCGTATCCATGCCTGGGTGAAGGCGATCATCTCGTCGCGGGTCATGGTCTTGATCGCGGCGGGATCGCCGGTGCCGGCGGCAAGCTTGGTATAGGGTGAGTCCGGGCCGTAGAGCAAAGGCGGGATCGCCCGGCTGACCAGCGCATTGGGGTTGGTCTTTTCCTGCGCGATCGCCGCGAGCAACTGCCCGCGCACACGCTCCATCTCCGCCGCCGGGAAGGTCGGGTGGCGCGTCACATCGGCGAAGATGTCCAGCGCCGGCCCGAGATTGACGCTCGGCACCGACAGGCTGAGCGAGGTGCGGTCGGGGCCGGCGCCGATGCCCAGCGCCATGCCGAGCCGCTCGCGCGCCGCGCCGATCTCGTTCGAATCGAGCGACGGCGTGCCCTCGTCCATCATCGACAAAGTGAAGGCCTGGGTGCCGATCCGGCCGGCCGGATCGGCCGCGGCACCGGCATCGAAGCTCACCACCGCGCGCGTCATCGGCACGGCGGCGCGCCGGGCATAGATCAGCTCGATCCCGTTCGACAAATGCGTGCGTTCGACCGCCGGGAACGAAAGAGCCTCTACCTTGCCGACATCGAGCTTGACCGGCGGTGCGTCGGGCGCGGCGGCGGCCGGTGCTTTGGCCGGCGCGGCGGCCTGGGCATAAGCGGCGCGCGGGCCCGGCGTGACGGTCAGCGCATAGACCGGGCGCGACAGCCATTTCTGCGCCGCCGCCGTGACCCGTGCCGGCGTCTCCGCCGCGAGGATCGCGAGCTCCTTCTTGTAATGGTCGGGGTCGTTGGAGAACAGCGCGCCCTGCGCCAGCGCGACCGCCTTGCCGCCAAAGCCACCGACCCCCTCGAGCCCCGCGATACGCCGTACCGCCGCGGTGGTGGCGATGCGCTGCACCTCGTCCGCCGTCGGGCCGGTCTTGAGGAAATCTGCGAGGATCGCATCGATGCGCCGGTTGACCAGCGCCGCGTCGACGCCCGGCTTCAGGTCGACAGTGATCTGGAAGATACCGATCTGGGCGAAGCTCTGGTTGCTGGCGCGCGCCGAGACCGCGAGTTTGTCCTTCTTGACCAGTTCCTGATAGAGCCGCGCGCTCGACAGGCCGCCAAGCGCCGCCGCCGCGACATCGAGCGCGACCGATTCCTTGTCGTTGAGCCCCGGCACCGCCCACATCCGGTAGAGCCGCGTGCTGGCGACGCGATCGGTGATCGCCTCGACCTTGGGTGCGGCAAGCGTGGGTACGGGCGCGGCAGGCAGGTGCACCTGCGGCCCGCGCGCGATGCCGCCGAAATATTTCTCGACCAGCGGGCGCGCGGTTGCGAGGTCGATGTCGCCGGCGAGCACCAGCACCGCATTGTTGGGGCCATAATGGTCGCTGAACCACGCCTTCACATCGTCGAGGCTGGCGGCGTCGAGATCGGTCATCGAACCGATCGTGGTGTGGCCGTAAGGATGGGTGGTCGGGAACAGCGCCTCGACCTGTTTATACTCGACCAGGCCGTAAGGCTGGTTGTCGCCCTGGCGCTTCTCGTTCTGGACGACGCCGCGTTGCTCGTCGACCAACGCTTGCGTCATTGCCGGGAGCAGATGCCCCATGCGGTCGGCCTCGAGGAACAAAGCCGCGCCGAGGCCGGGGGTCGGCACGGTCTCGAAATAGTTGGTGCGGTCGAAATAGGTCGTGCCGTTATAGTCGGTCGCGCCGAGCTGCTTCAAATAGGTGAAATAATCGCCCGGCGCATTCTGGCTGCCGTTGAACATCAGATGCTCGAACAGATGGGCAAAGCCGGTCTTGCCCGCGGGCTCCATTTTCGAGCCGACATTATACCAGATGCTGACGGCGACGATCGGCGCCTTGCGGTCGGTATGGACGATGACGCGCAGGCCATTGGGCAGGGTGAATTGCTGATAGGGGATGTCGACCTGCGCGATCAACGCCGACACCGGTGCCGCTGCCGGGCGCGGGGCCAGCGGCGTGGCCGGCGCGCCCAGTGCGGGCATAGCAAGCATTGACAGCGCCACGCCGGCCAGCAAACCCCGGGACCGCACGAACAGCTTGAGATTCATCGACTTTCCCCGACCCTTGACGTGTCCGATGCGACTATAACACCCCGTCTGCGCTGCGCAATCACGGCCGATAGACATGCTCGACATGTTGTTTGAGTTGGCTCGGATAGAACCAAACCGGCTTGAGTTCATGGCGCACGAACAGCGGCGCCTGATCGGCATAATGCTTCGATTCCGGCCGGGTCGTCGCCGCGCCGAACGGCTGGATCGAGCGCGAGCTGACATGGCCCGACTTGTCCCAGTCGACGAACATGATGAAGCTGTCGCCGTGATTGACCACCAGCCGGCCATCGGCGGCCACGTCCCAGGTCGATGCCGCGTGCAGCACCTCGGGCGCGCCGTCCATCGGCAGGTCGACCTTGCCCTGGCGCAGCCGCAACACCTCGCCCAGCGGCGGATCGAGCCGGCCGAAATGGTCGCTGAGAAAGGCGGCGGTGGTTGCCAACTCGGTGCGTGGATCGGGCTCGGGCCGGCGTTGATAATGCCAGCTCTGCCCGACGCGCATCAGGATCACGGCGAGCGCCTGTGCCGGATTATGGCCATCGAAATTCCAGTTCCACCGTGCCAGCAGTTGCTGGGCACGGACCACCTGCGCGTTGCCCCTGGCATCGGCGCGGGCGAGATCGCCGAACCATTTCGCGCCCCAGCCCAGCTTGCTGACGCCGGTGTCGAACTTGATGCGGTACAGGTCGTCGGCACTGATCCGCGGGTTGGCGCCCATCAACTCCAGCGCGCGCGTGCCGCGATTGGTGGTGTCGGTCTCGACCCCGAGCAGCGGGTTCTGCGGCGGGATTTCGGAGCCGGTACCGGCCGCCTGATAGGGCGTGTTGTTGGCGTTGATCAGAAAACCCGAGGCCGGGTTCACGTTGCGCGGCACCATCGCCCAGGGCACCGTGCCGGGCATATAATCGCGCGAAGTGTCGCCGGGCAGCACTTTGGAATAGTCGAAGCCGGGTTTCCGGTTGAGGAACGAGGCGTTGTAGAAATAAGCGATATTCCCCTTGGCATCGCCGTAGAGGAAATTGGTCGCCGGCACGCCCTGCAGCGCCATGGCCTTCTGCCACTCGCTGAAATCGCGCGCGCGGCCCAGCCGGTAATATTGCTCGACCATGCGCAGCTGGTCGGCGCCGCCATAATGGATCGCATAGGCGCCGCTCTTGTTGACGATCACCGGTCCCTGCACCGCGCGATAGACCGTCTTCGGCACCGGCAGGACGAACGGCCCCCACAGCTTCACATGCAGCCACACCCGGGTCTTTTCGAGCGGCCGCATCGCGCCGTCGAACCGATAGCTGTCGCCGTCGTCGCTGAGCGCCAGTTTGTAGACGTCGATCAGGTCGGGCCGGTTGACGGTGTTGGTCCAGCCGAGCGTGAGATTATGCCCGAGCAGCGGATAGGGTGCCCCGGGAAAGTTGGCGCCGGCGAAATTCCAGCCGGCCTCGGAATGGACAACCAGCTCGTACCAGGCGACGCCGCCGCGCCATGGCTGGTGTGAGTTGGATACCAGCCGCGTATGACCATCGGCCGAACGGCGCGGTGCCACGACGAAGGCGTTGGAGCCATTCTCGTTACCGTTCGGGCCGATCGGCGTGATGTCGGGCGCGTCCGGCGCCGGCCCGGCATTCTCACGTGGCAGCGGCGTATCGCCGACCAGCGCGCCGAGCGTCTGGTCGAGCCCGAAGAAGAAGGGCGAGCGCATGACGAAGCCGGTCGCGACATCCTGGCCATCGACCGGGAAGAGCCGTGACAGTCGCACCTCGTCCGGATGGCGCTCGGCATAGCGATTGAGGCCCGCGGCATAGGCATCGAGCAACGCCCGGACATCGGCCGGCTGCTTCATGTAATCGCGGGTCACCGTGGCGCGCGCGTCGAGGAAATAGAGCGCGAAATCGGTCTTCGCGCCGTCCGCCCCGGTCATCGCGCCGAGCCGCCCGCGGGTCATCGCCAGCACTTCCTGCAGCGTCGAGAAATCGTCCTCGGCATGGGCATAGCCGATGCCGTACGCGACGTCGGGATCGGTCTTGCCGAAGATATGCGGCACGCCGAAAGTGTCGCGCGCGATGGTCACGTCATAATGATGGGCGGGCGGCGGTGCGGGCGGGGTCGCGGTGAGCGGATCCCAGACAGCCAGGCCGATCGCGACGAGTAGCACCAGTGCCAACAGTCCGACGCCAGTGCGCCGCGCGAATTTCCGCATCTCATCCCCATTTATGTTCTCGCACTGACATAGCTGTCAGTTGCCCGGAGATCGAGCCGATATGTGGGTAAGTTCACCCTATGACATTACGCGAAATCGGCTAGCATCGCGCCGTGCAGTTCCGCCTTTTTTTCGAGGTACCGGACACCGCTTGATGGCCGACCATGCTCCACCCGCAAACAAAACGGCGATGCGCAGGGCCGACGCTGCGGTGCTACCGACCACGGGACCGCAGGCGGCCGCGTCACGGTTTCCGGTCGTGCAGACGCTTCACGACACGGCGCGCCACTTGAACGGGCATACCGCGCCGACGCTCCGGCATGCCGCTGCCGCTTTGGCCAACCGCCCCGCCGTACAGCGCGGCGTCGAAGCTCTGTCACGGCCTTCAGTCGGTGGCGCGGCGCCAATCCAGCTTTATGCCATGTCCAATGGGGCAAAGCTCTCGAACGGGCGAGGCCTGTGCCTGGTCGATACCCAGGAATTGTACGCGGGAAACGACCAGTTCGCGCAGGCCAATCAGATTGCGGGCCACGTCCAGTTCGCCCCCGGCGCGCAGATTCCCCAGGGCTATGTCACCGCGCAGCAGGCGCCGCATCTGCACCGTGTCACCGCGAGCCTGAAACCCGACTTCCAGCTGCGAAATTCCTACTTCAGGACCGACGCACGCGGCGATGTCAGCGAGCCTCGCGCCGAGGACATCAACGACCCGACGCTCAACGAAGGGCGCGCGGCAGACCGGACGTTGAACCGGGGAAATCTGGCGGAATATGAGCGGGCGCAAGAAGAGCGCGACGGGCCATTGCTGCCCAGCAACTGCAATGAAGCCGCGCTCTTCGTCAGCGGCAGCAGCAACCGGGTGACCAGTGACGAGAATGTCCCCGAGCCGGGCTCGGTCTATGAACATACCGCCGGTCGAGACGGTGGCGAATGGATGTTCCACTTTGCGACGATCATCATGGCGGACGGTGCCGATCACGTCACGATGGAGAATGCCGGCGCGAAACAGTCGGAGAATTACAGCAAGAAGATGATGGACAAGACCTGGTTCTACAAAATGTACGGCGATGCCCAGGACCAGACCTTCGCAGCCGAATATGGCGCCGACCTGCCGGGCGGCCACGTCAATATCCAGCGGCCGGCACCGGTCGTCGCGGCCGCGGATGACGGCGCCGATGACCTGATTGTGGATGACGGCGGCGTGGACGATCATGCCGCCCTGCTCGACGATGGTCAGGAGGCGGGGTGGAGCTTGTCCGGCGCGCTTTCCGCCTGCTGGGGCGCGATGACGTCATGCCTGCCGGGCGGATCCGGGAACGACGACTAGGTATATTGCCGCATTGCGCCTTGGGGCTGACTCGCCTCTTGTGTTGCCAAATTGCAACACTATCTGCGCTATGACCAATCACAGGGGCACCCATGAATCTCGAAAAATTCACCGACCGCGCCAAGGGTTTCCTCCAGTCGGCGCTGACCGTCGCAATCCGCATGAGCCATCAGCGGATCAGCCCCGAGCATCTGTTGAAGGCGCTGCTCGAGGATGAGCAGGGCATGGCGGCCGGTCTGATCCAGGCGGGCGGCGGCGACGCGAAGCGCGCGGTGACGGAAGTCGATGCGGCGCTGGCGAAGATTCCGGCAGTGTCGGGCGGCGGCGCGCAGCAGCAACCCGGGCTCGACAACGACATCGTCCGCGTACTCGATCAGGCCGAACAGATCGCGCAAAAGGCCGGCGACAGCTTCGTCACGGTCGAGCGGCTGCTCGTCGCGCTGTCGCTGGCGACGACCACGGCCGCCGGCAAGGCGCTGGCCGCCGCCGGCGTGAAGCCAGAGGCGCTCAACGCCGCGATCAACCAGGTTCGCCAGGGGCGCAGCGCCGACACCGCAGGCGCCGAGGACCGCTATGACGCGCTCAAAAAGTTCGCTCGCGACCTGACGCAAGCGGCACGCGACGGCAAGCTCGACCCGGTGATCGGCCGCGACGAGGAGATTCGCCGCACGATCCAGATTCTTGCCCGGCGTACCAAGAACAATCCCGTGCTGATCGGCGAGCCCGGCGTCGGCAAGACCGCCATCGCGGAAGGCCTCGCATTGCGCATCGCCAATGGCGACGTGCCCGACACGCTCAAGGATAGGCGGCTGATGTCGCTCGACATGGGCAGCCTGATCGCGGGTGCCAAATATCGCGGCGAGTTCGAGGAGCGGCTGAAAGGCGTACTCGACGAGGTCAAGGCCGGCGAGGGCGACATCATCCTGTTCATCGACGAGATGCACACGCTGATCGGTGCTGGGAAAAGCGACGGCGCGATGGACGCGTCGAACATGATCAAGCCGGCACTGGCGCGCGGCGAGCTGCACTGCGTCGGCGCGACCACGCTCGATGAGTACCGCAAATATGTCGAGAAGGACGCGGCGTTGCAGCGGCGTTTCCAGCCGGTGTTCGTCGGCGAGCCGACGGTCGAGGACACCATCTCGATCCTGCGCGGGCTGAAGGACCGTTACGAGCTGCACCACGGCGTGCGCATCACCGATGGCGCGATCGTCGCGGCGTCGACCCTGTCGCACCGCTACATCACCGACCGCTTCCTGCCCGACAAGGCGATCGACCTGATGGACGAGGCGGCGAGCCGCATCCGCATGGAGGTCGAGTCCAAGCCCGAGGAGATCGAGATCCTCGACCGGCGCATCATGCAGCTGAAGATCGAGCGCGAGGCGTTGAAGCGCGAGACCGATGCGGCGTCGGTCGAGCGGCTCGGCAATCTCGATGGCGAGCTGGCCAATCTTGAGCAGCAATCCGCCGAGCTGACGACGCGCTGGCAGGCCGAGAAGGACAAGATCTCGGCCGAGGCGCGGTTGAAGGAACAGCTCGATGCCGCGCGGCTCGAACTGGAGCAGGCGCAGCGCGCCGGCGATCTCGCCAAGGCGGGCGAGCTTTCCTACGGTCGCATCCCCGACCTGACCCGCAAGCTGGAAGAGGCGCAAGGCCAGACCAAGGGCGCCATGCTGCGCGAGGAAGTCACCGCCGACGATATCGCCGGGGTGGTCAGCCGCTGGACCGGCATCCCGGTCGAGCGGATGATGGCCGGCGAGCGCGACAAGCTGCTCGCGATGGAAGCGACGATCGGCAAGCGGGTGATCGGCCAGGCCGATGCGGTGCATGCCGTGTCGACCGCGGTGCGGCGTGCGCGCGCCGGCTTGCAGGATCCCAACCGGCCGCTCGGCAGCTTCCTGTTCCTGGGGCCGACCGGCGTCGGCAAGACCGAGCTGACCAAGGCGCTGGCCGAATTCCTGTTCGATGATCCGTCGGCGATGGTGCGTATCGACATGAGCGAGTTCATGGAGAAGCACAGCGTCGCGCGGCTGATCGGCGCGCCACCCGGCTATGTCGGTTACGAAGAGGGCGGCGCGCTGACCGAGGCGGTGCGGCGCCGGCCTTACCAGGTCGTGTTGTTCGACGAGGTCGAGAAGGCGCATGGCGACGTGTTCAACATACTGTTGCAGGTGCTCGACGACGGGCGGCTGACCGACGGCCAGGGCCGGACGGTCGACTTCACCAATACGCTGATCATCCTGACCTCGAACCTTGGCAGCCAGTATCTCGCCAACCAGCCCGATGGCGAGCCGGTCAGCGTGGTCGAGCCGCAGGTGATGGAGATCGTGCGCGGTCATTTCCGGCCCGAATTCCTCAACCGGCTCGACGAGATCATCCTGTTCCATCGGCTCGGGCAGAGCGAGATGGCGCCGATCGTCGACATCCAGGTGGCGCGCGTCGGCAAGCTGCTGGCGGACCGCAAGGTCGTGCTCGACCTGACCGAGGGCGCGCGCAACTGGCTGGGCCGGGTCGGCTATGACCCGGTGTACGGCGCGCGGCCGCTGAAGCGCGCGGTGCAGCGTTATCTGCAGGACCCGCTGGCCGACATGATCCTGCGCGGCGACGTGCGCGACGGGTCGACGGTGCGGGTCGAAGAGGGCGACGGCAAGTTGAGCCTGACCATCGCCGGATAAAAAAAGGGGCGGCTTCCTCGCGGAAGCCGCCCCGAATTTTTCGGCCCGAAGGCGCGGGTCAGAACTTGAAGTTCGCACCCGCGCGGAAGAACCGCCCGACGATCCCGGACTGGGTCCAGGTCGGGTTGTAGTTGTTGCCGGCATAGTTGGCCGGGTTGAGTGGCGCGCTCGCGTCGAACAGGTTGAGCACGTTCACGTAGAACGTGAACTTGCTGTTGACCTTGACCTCGCCGACCAGATCGAGGTCGAAAAAGCCCTTCGTGCTGCAGAACAAATCGCCCGCACCATAGAGCGAGTCGGCGCAGGTCGTCGCGCCGTGGCCGCTCTGATCCTCGGCCACCGACTTGTAGCCGCTGACATAATAAGCGGTACCGGTCAGCGTAAAAGCGCCACGCTGGAAGCTGTTCTGCCAGTTGGCGCGCCACTTCGGCGTGCCGGCGCCCGACGACAGGATGTACGGCGCCTGGGTGCCGACATAATGGTCATAGGGATCGCCCGCCGAAGGCTGGAAATCATAATAGAGGATTTCGGTGCCTTCGAGCCGCGAGGTGAAGCGCGTGTTCGAGCCGAGGCGGAAATCGGCCTGGACCGAAGCATCGATACCCGCCGTACGCAGCGCCGCAGCGTTGGCATAAGGCGAATTGACGATCAGGATGCGCCGCACCGCGTTGGGGAACTGCGGATCGGGATCGTCGACCGTCACGGTATAGCCGGCGGGCAGCGCCGTGCCGGCATAATAGTTGGCGATCGCGGTGCCGGCCAGCGGCCCACCCGAGATCACGTCGGTCTTCTTGATGTTGTAATAATCGACCGTCGCGCTCAGCCAATGCGTCGGCTGGAAGATGGCGCCCAGCGTGAAGCTGCGCGACTTTTCCGGCTTGAGGTTGGGGTTGGACGCCGAGTTGAAGCCGATCGAATAGGCCTGCACATAGGCGTTGCCGCCCGTGCATCCGGTCGGCGTGGCGGTACCGCCATGGGCGAGGATCAGGTTACAATTGGCCGATGACGTTGTGTAGCCGATCACCGCGCCGTTCTGCGACTCGGCGAAGCTCGGTGCACGGAAGCCCTTCGAGAAGGTACCGCGCAAGGCGATCTGCTTGATCGGCGTCAGCTTGAAACCGATCTTCGGCGAGAAGTTGCTGAACCCGTCCGAATAGTGATCGTAACGACCCGACCCGTTGATCTCGAGCTGATCGAAGATCGGCGCGTTGATTTCGAAATAGGCCGCCGTGACGGTACGGGCACCCGAGGCGGTGACCGCGTTCACACCGAGAAAGGCGTTGTTGAGGTTGGCGTTGGGGTTGTTCAGCTTCTCGCGTCGGATCGAGCCGCCAACGCCGACCTGCAGCGGGCCGCCGGGCAGCGTGAACAGGTCCTTGGTGACCGTGCCCTGTGCCATGTACAACTCTGACGTCGCATGGCTGACCACGTCGGGCGAGATCGCATCACGCACCGCCTGGCTGTTGAGCGACGGGTTGATGAAGTTGTAGCTGCCGGTGTTGATCGCGGTGGTCAGGCCGGCGATGTTGATCGCGCCCTTGGTCGTCGCGGTCAGCTCGCTACGTGCGAAGGTGGCGTCGAAGTTATAGCCCCAGCCATCGCCGAACTTGCCCGAAATGCCGCCCGCGATGCGGTAGACATTATTGTCGGTCTCGCCGGTCGCCGGGATGTCGCCGAACGAATAGCTGATCTGCGCGGCCAAGCCCTGCGCCGCATAGGGGTTCTGCGGGTTGAGCGTGCCGTTGGTCAGGAACACCGGCAACACGACGTTGGTCGAGTTGATCGGGTTACGCTGGCGGATCGTCGACGGGGTCGTCGTCGAGAACACCTTGGAGTGATAATAGGTGCCGGTCAGATAGGCCTGGGCATTGTCGCCGACATTGACCGTGGCGTGGCCGGTAAAGCCATAGCGGGTCTGCTCGGGCTGGATCGTGCCGTAGGTCGCCTGGTTCTGCTCGCAATAAGCACCACCATTGCCGCCATTTTCCAGCGTCGTCGGATCGTTCTTGGCGATCGTGCCGACGGCGCAGCCGGCCGGGTTGAGTACCTGGCTAAGTGTGTTGGGCAACGCGACGCCGCTGAACGGGTTGCCGGCGATGGTCTGGGTGGCCGGACGAACGACCGCGCTGATCGTGCCGACACGGCCGCCGAACGCGCCGAACGCGCCGACATTATTGTCGAAGCCGCCGATCGAGGTCAGGTCGGTGGTGTTGTAGGGGAAGCCGCGATCGGCGACGCTGATCAGGCCGTCATGCTCATATTCGCCGTTGATATAGACGTTGAAGCCCTGCTCGTGCAGGTCGCCATAGCCGGCGGTCAGCGTCGCGCGCTGCTCGCCGCCATCGCCGCGCTGCGAGATACCGCCTTCGACGGTGCCCTCGATGCCGCGGATCTCCTTGCGCTGGATGATGTTGACCACGCCGCCGATCGCGTCCGCGCCATAGGTCGACGAGGCGCCGTCCTTGAACACGTCGATCCGGTCGATCGTGCTCTTCGGGATCGAGTTGAGGTCGACGAACGAGCGCTGGCCGTCATCGGCGAAGGGGTAATAGGTCGTACGGATGCCGTCGATCAGCACCAGCGTGGAGTTGACGGTCAGGCCGCGCAACGAAACGCCCGCCGCGCCGGAGCCGAAGCCGTTGGCGAAGGCGCTCGGCACCGAACCCGAATTGTCGGCCGAGATCGAGCGCACCGCGTCCGAGATGTTGGTGATGCCGGCCTTTTGCAGATTCTCTGCGGTCAGCACCGTGACCGGCGAGGTGGTCTCGGTGTTGGTGCGGCGGAACAGCGTGCCGGTGACGACCACGTCGGGCGTGGCCTCGGCAGCCGGGTCGGGGGCAGCGGGAGCGGCCTGGGCCGGCGCGGTCGGCTGGTCCTGGGCGAAGGCGGGCATGGCCAACAGAGCGAGGGCGAGCCCGAGCGGTGCCGCGCTGGCGCGCAACTGCGCCTGGCGGAATCGATGTAGCGATGTCGTCATTTGGGGGAGTCCTCGAATATGTCTTCGCGCCAGGCGATTGTCGTCGCCTGCCTGGCACCATAGGCGCCCCCACCCTGGACCGCTATTTGCCGGCCAACCGGGGCTAATGCAATTTACTAACCCATGTCGGGAAGGATTTTAGTCGCCGGTGTTACCTGTTTGCCACATTGTGACCGGCGGCCGCGGCGCAACTCCGTCAAGCGCTAACCGCGCATCCAGTGCCGATCGAACAAGCGCGCGAGGCATTCTTCTCCTCGCCCGATTCACACCAGACCCATTAACCGGGACCATATCAACGAGGCGTGGCCCCTACTTCCCGCCCCGGCACTCTCCACAGGAAACAACGCCGTGATCGACCGCGGCGGTCGCGTCGCGCAATGCGGTCTCTTCGAGCCGCCGCCATTCGCCAACCGTGTGGCAGACCCGGCGATGACCCGCCAACGAGCCCGTTATTTCCTCGGTCTTGCACCGCATGCGCTGATCGGGGTCGACGGCGGTAGAGGCGGGCTGATCTGCGCTTCCCGAGGCGATTCCCAATATAAGCGCTGCAAGATTCAGGATGCTCATTACGATGCTCCTCGACCGGGCCTGGTGCTGAACTTCATTTGATGGTGCGATGCTGTCAAGGCAAACTTCCCATATGATTTCCCCCTGTCTAGATGTGGCCGATGTCTTCCCATCCAGCGCCATTCACACTTGTCGCGATCGCCGACCGTCATTTGAGCGAAGGTCGCACCGCCGACGCGATCGAAAGCTATAACAGGGCGCTCGCGATCCAGCCGGCTCTGCCCGCAGCGTGGTTCAATCTGGCTTATGCGCAACGTTCGGAGAGACATTTTGAAGCAGCGCTCGACTCATATGCGAAGGCGATCATCTATGGCGTCCCACGCCCCGAAGAAGCGTGCCTGAACCGTGCCGTGATCCTGTTCGATCACCTTCGACAAACTGACCTGGCAATTGCCGAACTGGAAGCGGCGGTACGGCACAACCCGAACTTCATCGAGGCCCAGCTGAACCTTGGCAACATCCATGAAGAGATGGGCGCGCCTGATCGTGCGAAGGCCAGTTATCAACGGGTATTGCAGATCGATCCCGCGAACGGCCGCGCCCTGGCGCGCCTCGGCGTGATCGCAACGGTTACCGGGAAGCCCAGCGCGGCGCTGGCAGAACTGACGAGCGCGCTAACACGAGCAGCGACCCCCGGCGACCGTGCCGAAATCCTTTTCGCGCTGGGCAGCGCGTTCGATGCAAGCGGCCGGTTCGATGAAGCGTTCCACGCCATCGAGGCCGCGAACTGGATCGCTGGGGCGCTGGCCCCCGTGCGATACGACCGCCGGCAGCAGGAGAATCTGGTCGATAGCCTGATCGCCGCCTATCCCATTGCGAATCCCGCCCCTAGACGCGAGCAAGAACCCGGGATCGACCACGCTTCGCCCGTCTTCATCTGCGGTATGTTCCGCTCAGGCTCGACGCTGGCGGAGGAGATTCTTGGCCGGCACACGGCGATCAGCGCCGGCGGCGAACTGGAGCTTGTTCCCTCATTCGTCCGCGAACTTCGGCCCTATCCCGCCGCGGCCACCGGACTGGCACCTGACCAGCTTGCCGCACTACGCGCGCGTTATCTCGCCGAGTTGCCCGGGAGCGGCCTGGTGACGGACAAGAGGTGCGATAATTTTCTCCATATCGGCCTGATCAAAGCGTTCTTCCCTGAAGCGAAGATCATTCACACACGACGCCATCCGCTCGACAATTTGCTCTCGATCTATTTCCTGCATTTCGGCCCATCGGTTACCTACGGCCATGATCTCGGCGATGCGGCGCATTTCTACCTGCAATATCATCGCTTGATGGCGCACTGGGCGCAGCTGTTTCCGGGTGAGATCTTCACGCTCGATTATGATCGGATCGTCACCGGCGCGCGCGACGAGGTCGGCCGCGCGCTGACGTTCCTCGACCTGCCCTGGCAAGAAACCTGCCTGCTTTCCGGCGCTTCGTCGGAAGCGGTGCGGACGGCGAGTTCATGGCAGGTCAGGCGGCAGCTCCACGCACGCTCCTCGGGGCGTTGGCGGCATTATGAACGGCAGTTGGCAGATGCCCGGCACATGTTGACGGCCGCCGGCCTGGCCGACGTCACGCTCTAGGCGCAACGATCCCCCGATCGGCGATCGCGAAGAGGTTGACGAGTTGCTCCTGCTCCTCGGCCGTGAGGTGGGGGTTCCACACATCGAAGATCAGCACGATGCGTAACTGGTCGCTATCGTTCCAGGCTTCATGTTCGATCGTGTCATCGAACGCGAAGGCCTCCCCCTCGCGCCATGGTCGCGTTTCCCCGCCAACCCGGAAGCGACAGCGGTCAGGAACGACGAGGGGCAAATGGATTATCGCTCGGGTATTCGTCACGCCGGTATGGGGTGGAATGTACCCGCCGGCCCGGAGCACAGAAAAGAAGGCAGAGGGCGCCTTGCCCGGGATCGCCGACTGCGGCGTACGAGCAAGTGCTGCCGCTGTCTCGGGGCAAAGCGCACACACTGCATCGTTCTTCTTCCCATATTCCCAGAGGAAACAGGCGCTCCACTCGAGAGAATTGTCGAGTGCCGTCCATTTGTTCTGCGGCGTACCGGCATCGAGCCTGACATAGGGCCTGATCGCCGCGTTGCCCGACTCTACCAGCGCGAGCGCCTCGCGGCGGATCGCCGCAGTGCTGGCTTCGAGCTCCTCGAACCACGGGAAATGACGGCGCTCGAAGAACTCGTCGGCAGGCAGGAACGGGTAATGGACACCGGCGCACTGGTTGGCGAAGACTTGGCGACGGCCGAACATATGGTCGACACAGGCACGAAAGCGCCGCGCGGATTCTCCTGCGGGCAAGGCGCCACCAAATTGCGTTGCGAGCGCGGCTTCATAAGCGGCATTGTGTTCGGCCAGATGCGCGCGGGCGCGCGCTTGCGCCTCGGTCACGGCGGGCGGCGCGTCGGCCACGCCTGCTGCGAGTTGTACGACCGCGCTCCAATGCGCCGCCGCCTGTGATGCCAGGCCCTGCCGCTGCAACAGTTCCGCCATTCGCAACTGGGCAACGAACTGCGTCTGATCGATATCGAGCGCTCCCTGGAGAGCTTGGCGCTCAGCGGCCGCATCGCCCTGCGCGCGGTAGGCGGTGGCAAGGTTGAGCCGCAACGCAGGCTCGCCAGGATCCGCATCCACCGCACTGCTGAAATTGTCAGCCGCAACCACCGCGTCACCGTCCGCAAGCGCGCGCATGCCCCGCGCATTGCGGGCCCGCGGATCGGCCGGGAAACGCGCGACCGCATCATCCAGCAATTGCCGTTCCCGGTCGATCATGCCCTTCTGACGCAGATTGGCCGCCTCTCGAAGGATTGTCTCAAGGGCTCCGCTAGGCTGGATCATGAGAAGGTGAAAGCATAGGCCCGCAAGTCATGCAAGGTCGCGGCCTTGCCCTGTCCCCGCCTTTTCGGCAGACCCTGATCATGATCGCCACGGTTGAACCACAAGCACTGCCTGCTGAATGGTTGGCACATCGCTACGACCCCGGCCATGACGCGATACATTTTATTCAAGCCAGCCGGGAAGAGCGTCGCGCTGCGGCATTTCTGACCGATGAGCATTTGCCTGGTGCCGCGAAGCCGCTGGTGATGCGCCGCCAGGATGTCGTGCGGAGCGTCTCCGCTACTCGGCTCAACTTCATCTTTCACTCCGCTTATTGCTGCTCGACACTGCTGGCGAATGCTTATGATCGCCCCGGCAGCAGCATGAGCCTGAAAGAGCCGGTGTTGCTCAACGATATTGTCGGCTGGCGGCACCGCGGCGGCGAGCCCGCGGCGATCGGGGAGGTGCTGCGGGACGGCCTGGCAACCCTGTCACGGGGCTTCACGCCGGCCGAAAGTTGCGTGATCAAGCCGTCCAATGTCGTCAACGGCCTGGCCTCCGCAATGCTCACTATGCGGCCCGAGGCGACTGCACTGCTCGTTCACGCCCCGCTCGACGCGTTCCTCGGATCGATCGCGGGCAAAGGCTTATGGGGTCGACGCTGGGTACGCGAATTGCTGGCCAAACTCCTTAAAGAGGGTCTGGTCGATCTGGGATTTGGGCCTGAGGAGATTTTCCTCCACACCGATCTTCAGGTCGCGGCAACGGGTTGGCTCGCCCAACACGCACTGTTCGCGAAACTCGCCGCAGCGTGGCCGGATCGCGTGCGTACGCTGAATAGCGAGACATTGCTCGCCAACCCGCATGCGGCACTGGCGGCGCTCGATCAACTTTTTGGCGTCGACGCTACCGAAGACGATCGCGCGCAGATCGTGTCGGAGGTTTTTACGCGTCACGCCAAGTTCGGCGGCGATTTCGATGCGCGGGATCGCGAACGGAACCGACGCGACGCGACCGAGATCCATGGCGAGGAACTCGCCATGGTATCGCAATGGGCGCTCGCCGTTGCGACGAGCGCCGGCGTCGATTCGGTACTTCCGCTGCCACTGATCGCCGACTGACCCATCAAGTCGCTGTCGCGAGGGGACAAAAAAAGGGCGGCCCGAAGGCCGCCCAGATATTGTCATTCTGCCGTTGCTTAGAACTTCACGCGCACCGAGGCGCTGAACGAACGACCGAGCGGATCGTAGGTCGACGGGAAGGTGTTCCCGCTGCCCGCCGAGGTGGTGCCCGCCTGGCCACCAACGACCGGCGGCTGCTTGTTGAACAGGTTCTGCGTGCCGAGTGTCAGCAGGAACTGCTTGCCGACCTCGAACTGCAGCGTCAGGTCGAAGTAGTTATAGGCTTTGATACGGTTGAAGTTGACCGTCTGCCCAGCGAGTGCCGATACGGCCGGTGCCGTATTGGTGATCACGCCACTGAACAGGTTGCGGTTAGCCGCCGTGAAGCCACGTGCGACGTAATCGGCTGCCTGACCTTCATACTGGATCGCGCCGATGTGGCGCCACAACAGCGAAGCGCTGACGCCGTATGCCGACAGCGTCGTACGCTGCTGCCAAGCGAACTTCGGCATGATCTGCCCGAGGCTCGGACCGCAGTTCACGCTGAAATAACCGACGCAGTCACGGTTAACCGAGCCCGGCGACGCGCTGAACCGGAGGTGATCGGTCCAGGTTCCGGTGAAACCGAGATCAAGCCCGACCGCGCCGAACTTGTGGCTGTAGTCGATCTTCAGATCAATGCCGTCGGTCGCGAGACGACCCAGGTTGGTTTCCGGCAGATACAGGCCGAACGTGGTCGACGAAGGTCCGCTGAGGCCGCCATTCGCCGGGTTACGACGAATGATCGTGCATGCAGGAGACGCAGCGGAAGCCGCCGTCACCGTGCCGAAGCAGGCTTGGATCGCGTCGCCTGGCGTCGCGAACGTGATCGCATTGTTGACCTTGATGTCGAAATAATCGAGCGAGATCGTTAGGTTCGGCACGATATCATGCGGCGTGAACACAACGCCCGCAGTAAAGGTGTCCGCTTTTTCCGGCTTGACCAATGTGCTGGTCACGAACGTGGCATTGATCTGACCCGAGTTCGGCGCAGGAATACCCGTTGCGATATTTGCTGCTGTCGCGCCCTGTGCCAGGCAGACGTTGGTCAGGTTCGCGTTGCCGACAGGCGACGTACCCTGACAAGGATCCGTGGTCAGGTTGGTCAGTGCGACGACCGTCGGCGAGAACAGGTCGGCGATGTTCGGAGCGCGAACCGCGTGCTGATAGTTGCCGCGGAAACGCACGCCGCTCACCGGCTCCCAGGTCAACCCGCCCTTGTAGGTCGTGGTGTTGAAATGCGGGCTGGTCGGCGCCTGGATGTTGTAGGACGAGTAACGCACGCCGGCTTCTGCGGTCAGCTCCTTGAAAAAGGCCCTGTCGCTGACGATCGGCGCAATAAGTTCGGCAAAGGCTTCCTTGACGTCATATCCCCCGCTGAACGGCAGGACTGCGCCGCCGGCGCCGCCGAGTGCCGAAGGATCCTGCGCGAAGGCGTCCGGAATGCGGACGTAGGTATATTTGCGATACTCACCGCCGATTGCGTAGCTGATCGGCTGGCTGGCGCTCGGCAGGGTCGGGAGATCACCCGTGAGGATAGCGTGGACCTGCTTGAGTTCGGTGTTGATGCGGATCGTGCTTTGACCCTGGATGAACGCCACCTGCGCCGGCGTGATGCTACCGGCGGCACCAAAGATGTTCAACGGTACGCAGTTACCGGTGGTATCGATGCAGGTCGTCGCGTTGGTGGCGTTCAGTGCCTGCTGCACGCGCGGCGTGAGCACATAGCCCGACTGGGTCTGGGTCTGCTCGCTGCGGCCGTAGGATGCGGCGACATCGAGGTTCATCGAGTGGCCAAGGTCGAACTTCATGCCGACGCGCGCGTCGTACACGTTGTTCTCGAAGTGGCTGACGCGCGGCCCGAGTTCCACCAACCGGCGATAGACTGCAGGCAGTGGCAACGCCGTGTTGTTATTGCAGGCAGCACCGAGCGCAATACCGGCCCCGGTGCAGATCTGATCGCGGATCGTCGAGTTCAGATAAGGGTTGTTGGCAGGAATTGTCAGCGGCAGGCCGAAGATGCCCGACGGTGCGATGATCGAATCGATGGTGTTCTGGCTGAACATGCCACGCGCGTAAAATTCGATGCCATCAGCGACGTCATAGTGCATCGCTGCATAGGCACTCTTACGGACCAGCGGGGTCTGGAAGATGTTGTAGGGGTTGAAGTTATAGCCAGCATAATAAGGCACCAGCGACGCGCCGCTGGGTGAAACCTGCGTGGCACCCGAGGAAAGATCGATGCGCGTCGGCACCGTCGTGCCCGATGCGCCGGACGCTTTACCATTGGTGCTGCTGATACCGAAGATCGAGAAATCCTGGATCTGATAGACCGGATCGACCTTGCTATATCCGAAGCTCAGCACCGCGTTGCCGCGATCGTCGGCAAAGTTCGCACCGACGGTGAGGTCGCCACGGAAGCCATAGCCGTCGCCGGTCTCGAGGATCTTGTTCGACAGGCGCAGATCTATCCCGGTGAAGTCCTTGCGGGTGATGAAGTTCACCACGCCGGAAACCGCATCGGCACCATAAGTGGTCGATGCGCCGCCGGTCAGCACGTCGACGCGCGACACGAGAGCCAGCGGAATGACATTGAGATCGGTCGCGCCATTGGCGAGCGAAGGAACGATACGGTTGCCGTCGAGCAGCACCAGGTTGCGCTGCACGCCAAGGCCGCGAAGATCGATCGTGTTGGTGCCGTTCGCACCGTTGTTCACCTGGCTGCCCACACCCGGCGAAACGCCCGGTAGGGTGCGGAGAAGCTCTTCCGTGGTGTTGAACGAGCGCTTGTCGATTTCGGCGGCACCAACCACGCTGACCGGCGTCGACGACGTCAGGTTGGGGTTGCGGATGAGCGTGCCGGTAACGACCACGTCAGCCGGTGCGGCATCGGCCTGCGTCTCGGGCGTGGCAGGCGTCGTCTGCGCCGACGCTGCCGTGGCGAAGCTTGCCACTGCGATGACGGAAAGCGCCGAGCCCATGCTCAACGCGCGAATAATCCTTGGTGATTTCACGATTTTATCCCCTTACCTCGCCCGAACCGGGCCCCCAGCATTCGCGAATGCTCGTCTCGAAATTAACAACGCAGCGTTGCCGCATTCTCGACCTGGGGCCGGAATGGCCCTAGCCGCCGCGCCTGTAAAGGATATGAAAGGTACAACAGGGTGTTTTCAACGGGCTGTAGCCAAAATGCCACATCCATTTGCGTCCGGGGTGGACGCTACTCCGCGCGCGGCATCGGCCCCGCGACCAACAGCGGGTCGATCTTGGCCTCGCGCCACTTCATGCTCCAGTGGAGATGCGGGCCGGTGGCGCGACCGGTCATGCCGGAAAAGGCGATCGTCTGGCCGCGGCGGACATGCTCGCCGACATGCACGGTGATGCGCGACAGATGCAGGAAGGCGCTGTTCAGGCCCATGCCGTGATCGACCATCAGCAGATTGCCCTCCAGCGTGAAGGGATGGTCGGCGGCGAGGATCACCACGCCATCGGCCGGGGCGAGCACCGGCGTGCCCTGCGGCACGGCGACGTCGAGGCCGCTGTGATAGGAACCCGCCTCGCCATTCTTGTAGACGCGCTGCGAGCCGAACAGCGTCGAGATGCGGCCGATCGCCGGCCACAGAAAGGGCTGGCGCCACCCGGCGGCGTCGGTGACCATGCGGCGCGCGGCGTTGATCTGGGCGAGCTCGGGCGGGCGCAGCCGTTCCATCTCGGGCTCTGGCACGGGATATTTGGGCAGCGACGCGAGCCGCGAGATGTTCCAGGCGCGCGGCGCGATGGTCAGCGTGTCGCGCACCTGGCGGCCATCCTCCAGCGTCGCGACCAGGCTCGCCATGGTGCCGGCGTCGCGATCGAAGGCGATCACGAAGCGACCGTCGGGCGCGACCGGCACGGTGATGCCGTTGAACATCAACAGGCTGGTGCCGGCGGGCGCGGTGCCGATCACCACGCCGCCCTGCATCAGGCTGCCGGCATAGCTGAAGCTGTCGCGGTCGGGCGCGCGGCGCGGCAGAACAGGCGGCACCTCGCGTGGCGCCGCGGAGGCGCGGGGTGCGAGTTGCGCGCGGGCCGATGTCGGCGTCGGGGTCGGCGCGCTTTGCGCCGGCGTGATGCAGCTGCCGAGCACGATCAGCGCGGGGATGCCGAAGCTCCAGCGCGCCAGCTTCCTCATTCGGGTGCCATGGCCCGGGTGGCGATGTCTGCGCTGGCATAGGCTTCCTGCCGCGCGACGCTCCAGTAACGCAGATCGTCGAGCGGAATGCGCGCGCCCGAAACGGCGCACAGCACATGGTCGCCGCTGGCGAGCACGCGAAAGCCGTTGGCCATGAAATGGAGCCGGGCCGGGCGATCGCTGTTCGACATCAACATGGGTTCGATACTCTCGGGTTCATAACAGGCTCGGCTGTTCGGGCCGGTCGCCTTTGAGCTTTTCATAGGCCGGGCCGGCGGCGCGCTCAACCTTGGCATCGACTTGCCCGTCCCGGAAATGGAGCGTGACGGCGCCCGCCGCCTTGGCCGCCGCCGCGCTGCCGACCACGGCGCCGCCCGGCCGGGCCGAGACCCAGGCATAGCCGCGCTGCAACGGCCGCTCCGGATGGACCGAGACGAGCAGCCGCTCCACCCCCTGCAGGCGATCACGCGCACGGGCGAGGCGCTGTTCGAGCAGCGCCGGGCGCAGCGCGCCGACCGAACGGTCGAGCTGCCCGCGCGCTACCGTCACGCGCCGTTCCAGCCCGCGATCGAGCCGCGCGGCGGCGTCATCGGCGCGCTGGCGTTGCGGGGCGAGCAGCGCGTCGCGCTTCGGCATCACGCGGACCAGCGCGTCGAGGCGTTCGCGGCCGCGCTCGTGATAGCGTCGCGCGCAGCGTTCGGTGCGCTGGCCATAACCGGCGATGGTCAGGCGCAGATCGGCGAGCACCGGCACCGCGATCTCGGCCGCCGCGGTCGGGGTCGGGGCGCGGCGGTCGGCGGCGTAATCGGCCAGCGTGGTGTCGGTCTCGTGCCCGACCGCCGAGATCACGGGGATCGAACAGGCGGCGATGGCGCGCACCACGACCTCCTCGTTGAACGCCCAGAGATCCTCGATCGAGCCGCCGCCGCGCGCGACGATGACCAGATCGGGGCGCGGGATCGCCCCGCCCGGCGTGAGCGCGTCGAAGCCGCGCAGCGCCGCGGCGACTTCGTTCGCCGCGCCATCGCCCTGCACCTTGACCGGCCAGACCAGCACATGGGTCGGGCAGCGATCCTCGAGCCGGTGGAGGATGTCGCGGATCACCGCGCCGGTCGGCGAGGTGACCACGCCGATGACGCGCGGCATGAACGGCAGCGGCTTCTTGCGTTCGGGCGCGAACAGCCCCTCGCCCGCCAGCTTCGCCTTCAGTTTCTCGAGCAGCGCCATCAACTGGCCCTCACCGGCCAGCTCCATGCGTTCGATGACGATCTGATATTTGGACCGGCCGGGATAGGTGGTGACCTTGCCGGTGGCGATCACCTCGATGCCGTCCTGCGGCTGGAACGGGAGCAGGTTGACCTGGCCCTTCCAGATCACGCCGTCGATCACCGCGCTGTCGTCCTTGAGGCTCAAATAGGCATGGCCCGAGGCGACGCGTTTATAGCCCGAAATCTCGCCGCGCAGCCGGACATGGCCGAACTCGCTTTCGACCACGCGCTTGAGCTTCAGCGCCAGCTCGCCGACCGCCATCGGTGCGGCGTTGTCGCCCGGCACCGGCTCGGCTACCAGCCGCCCCATCGTGTCGTCGCCAATGTTGCTGGGCGTATCGGAAAAGGGGTCGGCCATGAATGTCCTGCTGGTCGGATCGGGTGGCCGCGAGCATGCGCTGGCGTGGAAGCTGGCGCAATCGCCTGGCCTGACGAAATTGTTCGCCGCGCCGGGCAATCCGGGCATTGCGGCGCATGCCGAGCTGGTGACGCTCGATGTGCGTGACCATGACGCGGTGGTCGCTTTCGCCCGCGCGCAGGATATCGGGCTGGTCGTGGTCGGCCCGGAGGCACCTTTGGTCGATGGCCTCGCCGACAGCCTGCGCGATGCCGGCATCGCGACCTTCGGGCCGTCGCGCGCGGCGGCGCAGCTCGAGGGATCGAAGGGGTTCACCAAGGATCTGTGCGCCCGGGCCGGCATTCCAACTGCGGGTTATGAGCGGGTGACGTCGCTGGCCGAGGCGCGCGCCGCGCTCGACCGGTTCGGCGCGCCGGTGGTGGTCAAGGCCGATGGCCTCGCCGCCGGCAAGGGCGTGACCGTGGCGATGACCCGCGCCGAGGCCGACGCGGCGATCGAGGCGCTGTTCGCCGAGCCCGGCGGCGAGGCGGTGATCGAGGAATTCATGACCGGCGAGGAGGTCAGCCTGTTCGTGCTGACCGATGGCAGCGCGATCATGCCGTTCGGCGCGGCGCAGGACCATAAGCGTGTCGGCGAGGGCGATACCGGCCCCAATACCGGCGGCATGGGCGCCTATAGCCCGGCGCGCGTGCTGACCCCGGCGCTGGAACGGCAGGCGTATGACGAGATCATCGCCACGACCGTGGCGACGATGCGCGCCGAGGGCATGCCCTTTTCGGGCGTGCTGTTCGCCGGGCTGATGCTGACGCCCGAGGGACCGAAGCTGGTCGAATATAATGCCCGCTTCGGCGACCCCGAATGCCAGGTGCTGATGTCGCGGCTGGAGGAAGATCTGCTCGCGCTGTTGCTGGCGACGGCGACGGGCACGCTGGCCGATCACCCGCCCGCGCGGTTCGCCGACACGGCCGCGCTGACCGTGGTGATGGCGGCCGAGGGTTATCCCGGCAAACCCGTGGCTGGCGGCACGATCGACGGCGTCGACGCGGCGGAAGCGACGGGGGCGAAGGTCTTTCAGGCCGGCACGGCGCTGGATGGCCGGAAGTTGGTCGCGGCCGGCGGGCGGGTCCTCGCGGTGACCGCCACAGCGCCAGACATCGCGACCGCACAGGCCGCTGCTTATACCGCGGTCGACCGGCTCGACTTCCCGACCGGCTTCTGCCGCCGCGATATCGGCTGGCGCGAAGTGGCGCGCGGGCGCTAAGACCCGCGGAAACAGGGAGTGAAGTGATGGGTCCGAATACCGGCAGCAACATCTTCGGCGGGATAACCTTCGTCCTGATCATCGTGGTCGCGCTCGCCGCGGTCGCGGTGATGATCTATGGCAGGTACTTGAAGCAGCGCCGCCTGGCCGGCGAGAAGGAACTGATCGAGCGGCGCGAGGCGGCGCATGTCGATGCAGTGGTGGTGGAGCCCGAGGCGCCGCTCAAGGAAGAGGTGTCGGCGCCGGCGGAACCGGTCGACGATGTACCCGTCGCGGCACCATCGGCGCCGAAGACCAGGGCGAAAGCGGCGCCCAAGGCCGAAGTGGCGATTTCACCGAAGGCTGAAGCGGCGCCCAAAACCAAAGCAGCCACCAAAGCCAAGACAGCACCCAAGGCCGCAACGGTAGCGCCGACGGTATCTCCCACAGTCGAGGCGACGCCGAAAGCCAAGGCTACCGCCAAGCCCAAGGCCGCACCCAAGGCCGAAGTGGCGACGCCAGCGGCTTCGCCCAAAGCCGAACCGGCGCCAAAAACCAAGGCAGCGCCCAAGCCCAAGGCAGCGCCCAAAGCCGAGGCGGCAGCGCCGGCGGCTTCACCCCCGCCCGAGGCCGCACCCGTTCCGACGCCTGCGAGCGATGGCGACATCACCCAGCTGAAGGGTCTCGGCCCCAAGCTCGCCACGACGCTCGCCGAACTGGGTTATACCAGGCTCGACCAGATCGCCGCGTTGACGCCGGGCCAGGCGACCGAGCTCGATGCGAAGCTGGGCGCTTTCCAGGGCCGCATGGCGCGCGATCGCTGGATTGAGCAGGCGACGCTGCTGGTGGCCGGCGACCGCGCGGCATACGAGGCGGCGTTCGGCAAGCTGGGGTGATGTTTTAAATGTGACGCCCCCCTTACCGCTTCCCCGGCGAAGGCCGGGGTCCAGTTGGGGAACGGCTGTAATGAAGCGCAGCGTCCACTCATTGCCACCTTCCCAACTGGGCCCCGGCCTTCGCCGGGGAAGTGGTTATTGGATGTGGTGTTCAGACTAACCCCGGCTCCAGCGCGCCCAGATCGCGGTCGGCAGCAACAACCCGCGCGCTTCCTCGCGCACGGCGAGCTCACCCGCCTCGATCCTGCCGCCGAGATCGCCGAGCGCCTGCGACAGCAACTCGCCAATCGCCAGCGCCGACATGCGCACGGCATAGACGGTGAGGAACAGGAAACGCGACTGGTCGTCGAGCAGCTTGCGGCAATCGGCGATCAGCCCGGGCAGGCCTTCCTCCAGCCGCCACACCTCGCCCTCCGGCCCGCGGCCGAATTTGGGCGGATCGAGCAGGATGCCGTCGTAGCGCCGGCCGCGCCGCACCTCGCGCGCGATGAACTTGGTCGCGTCGTCGGTCATCCAGCGGATCGGCTTGTCGGACAGACCGGCGAGCACCGCATTGGCGCGCGCCGCCTCGACCGACTTCTTCGACGCGTCGACATGCACCATGCGCGCGCCCTTGCTCGCCATGGCCAGCGTGCCGACGCCGGTATAACCGAACAGGTTGAGGCATTCGGGCGCGTCCATCCCGGCCATTTGTTCGCGCATCCAGCTCCACACCGGCGCCATGTCGGGGAAGAAGCCGAGATGGCGGAACGGCGTGTTCTGCGCGGTGAAGGTGACGTCGTCCCATTTGAGCGGCCAACCGTCGCGCGGGACGGGCTCGCGAAACTCCCAGCGGCCGCCGCCCTCCTCGTCGGAGCCGGGGATGAACTCGGCCTGGGCGTGCCAGTTATCGCTGGCGGGGGCCCATAAGGCCTGCCCCTCGGGGCGGATGAAGCGGAAGCGGCCATAGCGCTCCAGCTTGCGGCCATGACCCGAATCGATCAGCCCGTAATCGGCCCAGGGCTCCCCGATCAGCGTGTCGAGTTTCACCGACCTGCCCGCTCGGCGATGTACGCCGTTACCGCCGCGAACGTTGCCGGCAGCACGTCGTAACGCTCTTCCCGCTCGAACAGGTCGCCGAGGCGCGACGGGAGCGGCGGCCGCGCCCCGGTCGCACGTTCGACCGCATCGCGGAACTTGGCCGGGTGTGCCGTCGCCAGCGTGACGACCGGCACATCGGCGGCGAGATCGGCGCGACGCGCGGCTGACAGGCCGATCGCGGTGTGTGGATCGATCGTCTCGCCGGCGCGCTCATGCGCCCAGCGCATGGCGAGCGACATATCGTCGAGATCGACACGGTCGCTGGTGAACAAGGGTGCCGCACCCTCGCGCTGGGCATTGGTCAGCCGCATCGCCTTCGACGATTCGAAGCCGCGCATCTGTTCGGCCAGCGCGTGGCCATCGCGGCCGCCGAGATCGAACAGCAGGCGTTCGAAATTGCTCGATACCTGGATGTCCATCGACGGGCTGGGTGTGGCGACCACCGTGCCTTGCGAATAGTCCCCCGACGCCAGCGCGCGGTGGAGGATATCGTTGACGTTGGTCGCGACGATCAGCTTTGCCACTGGCAGGCCCATCTTCGCCGCGACATAACCGGCGAACACATCGCCGAAATTGCCCGTCGGCACGGCAAAAGCCACCGGCCGCTCCGGCGCGCCGAGGCGGACGGCGGCGTAGAAATAATAAACCACCTGCGCCATCAGCCGCGCCCAGTTGATCGAGTTGACCGCCGACAAGGTCAGGCTGCCGGCAAAGGTCCGGTCGTTGAACATCGCCTTCACCAGCGCCTGGGCGTCGTCGAAGCTGCCCTGGATCGCGATATTGTGGATGTTGGGCGCCAGCACCGTGGTCATCTGGCGGCGCTGCACGTCGGACACGCGGCCTTCGGGGTGGAGCATGAACACCTCGACCCCGGATCGCCCGGCGAGCGCGTCGATCGCCGCCGAGCCGGTATCGCCCGAGGTCGCGCCGACTACGGTGAGCTGTTTGTCGGTGCCGGTCAGGAAGCGCTCGAACAACAGGCCGAGCAGCTGCAGCGCGACGTCCTTGAAGGCGAGTGTCGGACCATGGAACAGTTCGAGCAGCCAGTGCTGTTCGTCGAGCTGGACAAGCGGCGTGACGGCGGCGTGCGAGAAGCGACCATAGGCTTGCGCGCACAGGCCGCGCAGTTCCTCGGGCGTCAACGCGTCGCCGACGAACGGCGTCATCACCGCGACGGCGGTGTCGACATAGGACAGGCCGCGCAGCGCGGCTATCTGTTCGGCGCTGAACGCCGGCCAGACTTCCGGCAAATACAGCCCGCCATCGCTGGCGAGCCCCGCAAGCGTCACGTCCTCGAAACCGAGAACCGGCGCATTCCCCCTGGTGCTGACATACCGCATGGGGTGGGCGGTTAGCGGTGTGGGGGCCGGGGGGCAAGGTTGGGCGGCGAAAGTGCGGTTGCGTCGCGTGCACTCCTCTCCCGTCATCCCAGCGAACGCTGGGATCTCGTGCCGCAAGGGCGCGCTCCATTACGGGGAGATCCCAGCGTTCGCTGGGATGACGGCTACGAGGCAGGCGCGCCCTAACCCCGCAACCGCCGCCGCAGCGCGATGGCGTAGATGACCCCCGCCACCAGCGCGAACAGGAACCATTGCACGGCATAGGCGAGATGATTGTTCGGCACCGACGACAGGTCGGCCGGCGGGTTGGCCGCAAGCCCGGCCACAGGCGGATCGGCGACCAGCATCAGCGTCTTGGGCGCGCGCGAAAAGGCCGCTGCGATCATCGGCACCTCGCTGGGCGCATGGCTGATATAGCCGCTGACCTTGCCACCATTCCAGGTCGGCTTGGCGTCCGCCGTCGCAGCGACGCCGATCTGCACCATCACGCCCGGTCCTTCCGCGCCGGTCGCGCAACTGGCGATCTGGCGCCAGCCCGGCTTGCCCGTCGCGTCTCGCCCGCCGCGCGATTGCCAGGCGACCGGCTTGAGGCAGAACACGCTGGCGCGGCGGAACAGCAGTTCGTCCCCCACCGGAATGGCGGGAAAGGCGATCGGCGCCAGATGCTGGTTGGCGGCGAGCTGCGCGAGCAGCGCCTCTTTTTCGCCGCGGCGCTGCAACTGCCAAACACCCAGCGCGATCATGGCAACGATCGCGATGCCGACAAGCAGCGTGGCGATGACGGGGAAGCGCTTCATGGCGCGATATCCTCGATTCGCCCTTCGCGGGCGGCGTTGCGATATTCGGCGCCGAGCAGTGCTGCCTTGGCGACGCGCAACGCAAGCACCGTTCCGACAGCGGTAAACGGAATCCAGATCAGCATCTGCACCCACAGGGGTGGGTCGAAGCGCAACTGCAACCACGCGGCCAGCCCGACCACGACGCCACCGAGGATCAGGGTGAGAAACGCCGCCGGCCCGTCACCGACATTATAGACGGTGAAATCGAGCCCGCAGGCGCGACACTTGTCGGCAAAGGCGGTCAGGCCGGCAAAGAGCGTCGGCGCGCCGCAGCGCGGGCACGATCCCTTCAGCGCAGCCGCAACCGGCGGTGCCGCGAGGGGCGTGGAATCAGGCGTTTCCGACACACCATGGATCGGGCTGGTGGTCGACCGGCGGCCCGGCATGTCCGGGTGCGGCGAAACGCGCCTTGAAGGTGAAGGCCTGCTGGCTCGGGCCAAAACGATCGAGCATCCACAGGCGCGAAACGCCGTCGTTGATTGTCGGCGTCTCGCCCGCGGGCAGCCACCACAGCGCCTGATAGGCACCCTCGAACCGCGCGAAATAATCGCGGCGCCGCGCCATCACCGGCGTATGGGCGCTGCGATAGACATAATCGAACAGCGCCTCGGCGTCGGTCCATACCGACATGTTGACGATCACCAGCGGATCGGGCGCGTACGCGATCGCCGTCGCATTGCCAGCCTCGTCCTGCAACCGCCAGACGAACCCGGGCGCGCATTCCGCAAGGGCATTGATGCGATCGAGATTGTCGAAGAAGCCCGCGACGCGCGGGTCACCCTTCGGCGCGGCCAGGCGCCCGATATTGATCTGCGCCAGATGCCACGCCGGCTGCGTCACCCCGCGTGGACCGGTGCGCCCCAGCCGCCCCAGACATAGATCGAGACGAACAGGAACAGCCACACCACGTCGACGAAGTGCCAGTACCAGGCGGCCGCCTCGAAGCCGAAATGCTGGCGCGGGGTGAAGTCGCCGCGATAGGCGCGGATCAGGCAGACGGTCAGGAAGATCGTGCCGATCATGACGTGGAAGCCGTGAAAGCCCGTCGCCATGAAGAAGGACGCGCCATAGTTCAGCCCCTTGAAGGGGAAGGGCGCGCCGGCATATTCATAGGCCTGGATCGAGCTGAACATCACGCCGAGCACGATCGTGCACCACAGGCCCTTCAGAACACCGTCATTCTCGCCGACGCCGATCAGGCCCCACAGGCCCTTCTTCGCGCCGCCACGCTGGCCATGGATCAGGGCATGATGGGCCCAGGTTACTGTGCAGCCGGAGAGCAGCAGGATCAGCGTGTTGAGTAGCGGGAACTCGAAGGCGTTGAGCACCTCGATGCCCTTGGGCGGCCATTGGCCGATTGCCGTCGCGCTGTCAGTGATCAGGTTCACCGTTTGCGTCGCCGCGTCATAGGTGATGTTCGCCGGGAACAGCGAGAAGTCGAAGAACGCCCAGAACCAGCCGACGAAGAACATCACCTCGGAGGCGATGAACAGGATCATGCCGTAGCGCAGATGCAGCTGGACGACCGGGGTATGATCGCCGGCATGCGCCTCGCGGATCACGTTGGTCCACCAGCTCAGCATGGTGGTGAGCACTGCGGCCACGCCGATGAAGAAGATGATCCCGCCGCCATTGGGATGGCCGACATGGCCGCCATGCATCCACATGATGCCGCCGATCGCCATCGCCAGCGCGGAGAACGCGCCGATGATCGGCCAGATGTCGGGCGGAAGGATGTGGTAATCGTGGTTCTTGGCGCCGGCCATGGTGCTTCCCTCTGGTCTGTCTCTGTCGCTCTAGCTTGCCGTTTTGCCGGAATCTACCGGGTAAAACGTGTAGCTGAGCGTGATCGTCTGGATGTCGTTGGCGTCGGGATCGGTGAGGATCTTCGGGTCGACGAAGAAGATCACCGGCATGCGCGCCGTCTCACCGGGTTGCAGCGTCTGCTGGGTGAAGCAGAAGCACTGGATCTTGGTGAAATATTTGCCCGCCTGCGCCGGGGTGACATTGTAAGTCGCCGTGCCGGTGATGGCATGGTCCGAATGGTTGGTGGCGGTGAAGAACGCCATGTCTCGCCCGCCGATATCGACCGTGTCGGATGGCTTTTCCGGCACGAACTTCCACGGCAGCTTGCGATCGACATTGGTGTCGAAGTCGATGTGGATGCGGTGATTGGTCGCGCCCGGCGCGGCGACCCCGCGATTGGTCGTGCCGTTGAGGCCCGTCGCCTGGCAGATCAGCCGGTAGAGCGGCACGCTCGCCCAGGCGAGCCCGGTCATGAAGCACACGCCGAACACGGCAAGCAGGGCGGTACGCAGCTGCCGGGTCATCAGGCGTGGCCCGCCTTGATCTTGGCGATCGACACCGCGAAAATCAGCACCACCATCGCGCCGAGCAGCAGCGCCATCACGATGGCGCGGCTCTTCTGGCGCTGGCGGATCAGCTCCTGCTCGTCGGGCGTCATGCCAGCACCCAGCGATCGAGGACCAGAACTCCGAACAGGATGAACAGATAGAGGATCGAATATTTGAACAGGCGCCTTTCCGGCAGCATCGCATCGCCATCCGGCGTCGCGGTGCGGAAGGCGACCTGCGTCGCCATCAGCGCGAACAGCAAGGTCGAGACAGTCGCCACAACCCCGTAGAGCGCGCCGGCATAGCCGAGCGGCCAGGGCGCAATCGCCGCGGCAGCCATCGGGATGGTGTAGAGCCCGATCTGCTGGCGCGTGACGCGCTCGCCGGCGACGACCGGCAGCATCGGGATGCCGGCAGCGGCATAGTCGGTCTTCACGAACAGCGCGAGCGCCCAGAAATGCGGCGGCGTCCACAGGAAGATGATCGCGAACAGCAGCACCGCCATCGGGCCGATATGCCCGGTCGCGGCGGCCCAGCCGATCATCGGCGGGAAAGCGCCGGCCGCGCCCCCGATGACGATGTTCTGCGGCGTGCGCGGCTTGAGCCAGGCGGTATAGACCAGCACGTAGAACAGGATCGACACCGCGAGCACGACGGCCGAGACGAGGTTGACGAACAACCCCATGAAGATGACCGAAAAGGTCCCCAGCCCGACGCCGAACTGCAGCGCCGCCTGGCGATCCATCCGGCCCGCCGGCAGCGGCCGGTTGCGCGTGCGCTTCATCAGCGCATCGGTATCGGCCTCATACCATTGGTTGAGCGCCGCCGCCGAGCCAGCCGCCAGCGCGATGCACAGGATCGCGGTGAAGCCGATCACCGGATCGACATGACCCGGCGCGGCCAGCATCCCGCACAAAGCGGTGAACACGACGAGCGTCATCACCCGGGGCTTGGTCAGCGCCAGGAAATCACGCCAGTCGGCCGGCACCATCAGGGTGCGATCGGCGGTCGTCGTCGTCATGTCGTTCTTCCTGCCGCCGCGGGCGGCTCCGGCCGTCAGTCTATACGGGGCAGCGTCTCGAACTGGTGATAGGGCGGCGGGCTCGACAGCGTCCATTCGAGCGTCGTCGCGCCTTCACCCCAGGGATTGTCGCCAGCCTTCTTGCCCGCGAACAGCGACCAGAACAGGTTGACGAAGAAGATCAGCATCCCGAGGCCCATGATCAGATAGCCGATGCTGGCGACATGGTTCCACTTGGCGAGCGCGTCGGCATAGTCCGGCACGCGGCGCTGCATGCCCTGCAGGCCCAGGAAGTGCATCGGGAAGAACATCACGTTCACGCCGATGAAGAAGATCCAGAAGTGCAGCTGGCCGAGGACCTCATTGTACATCCGGCCCGACATTTTCGGGAACCAGTAGTAGAAGCCGGCGAACAGGCTGAACACCGCGCCGAGCGACAGCACATAATGGAAGTGCGCGACGACGTAATAGGTGTCCTGCATATTGTCGTCGACGCCGCCATTGGCGAGCACGACGCCGGTCACGCCACCCACGGTGAACATGAAGATGAAGCCCAGGGCCCAGGCCATCGGGGTCTTGAAGCTGAGTGAGCCGCCCCACATCGTCGCGATCCACGAGAAGATCTTGATGCCGGTCGGCACCGCGATGACCATCGTCGCGGCGGTGAAATACATCTTGGTGTTCACGCTGAGGCCGGTGGTGAACATGTGGTGCGCCCACACCACGAAGCCGACCACGCCGATCGCGACCATCGCGTACGCCATGCCGAGATAACCGAACACCGGCTTCTTGGAGAAGGTCGCGATCACCTGGCTGACCATGCCGAAGCCCGGCAGGATCATGATGTACACCTCGGGGTGGCCGAAGAACCAGAACAGATGCTGGTAGAGGATCGGATCGCCGCCGCCGCGCGGATCGAAGAAGGTGGTGCCGAAGTTACGATCGGTCAGCAGCATGGTGATGGCAGCGGCCAGCACCGGCAGCGCGAGCAGCAGCAGGAAAGCGGTAACCAGCACCGACCATACGAACAGCGGCATCTTGTGCAGCGTCATGCCCGGCGCGCGCATGTTGAAGATGGTGGTGATGAAGTTGATCGCGCCGAGGATGGACGAGGCGCCGGCAAGGTGCAGCGCGAGGATCGCCATATCGGTCGACGGCCCCGGCTCGCCATAGGTGGAGAGCGGCGCATAGAGCGTCCAGCCATTGCCCGCCCCGCCGAAGAAGGGCGAGGAGAAGAGCAGGATCATCGACGGGATGAGCAGCCAGAACGAGATGTTGTTCATCCGCGGGAACGCCATGTCCGGCGCGCCGATCATCAGCGGCACGAACCAGTTGCCGAAGCCGCCGATCATCGCCGGCATGACCATGAAGAACACCATGATCAGGCCGTGCGCGGTGATCAGCACGTTCCACAGATGGTTGGCCTCGTCGGGCGAACCCGCGACGCCGCCATGGAGGAACGCATACCAGGTGCCGAGATGCTGGATGCCGGGGTGCGCCAGCTCATAGCGCATCAGGCCCGAAATCCCACCGCCGACGATGCCCGCGACGATCGCGAAGATCAGGTACAGCGTGCCGATATCCTTGTGGTTGGTCGACATGAACCAGCGCGCAAAGAAGTTCGGCTTGTGATCGGCGTCGTGATGCGCGTGATCGTGATGCGCCTCGAAGGCGTGCGAGGAGATGGCGGTATCGGTCATGATCTTATCGTCCAGCGGTGCCGGCGGTCGCCGCATTGGCGGTCGCAGCCTGGGTGGTCACGGGGGCGGCAGCGGTCGCGTTTTCGACCGGGCCGGCGGCATTGGCCGCGGCCGCGCCGTTATCGGCGGCCGGTGCGATCACCGGGGCCGGGGTCGAACCGGGCATGGTGCCGCCCTTGGCCTTGACCCAGGCGGCGAACACTGCCGGCGACACCGCCTCGACGGTGATCGGCATGTAACCGTGGCGCGCACCGCACAGCTCGGAGCAGACGCCGAAATAGACGCCTTCCTTCTCGATCGTGAAGCTGGTCTCGTTGAGACGGCCGGGGACGGCGTCGAGCTTGACCCAGAAGGCCGGGATCGACCAGCTGTGGATCACGTCGTTCGAGGTGGTGATCAGGCGGATCGGCACGCCGACCGGCAGCACGACGCGCTGGTCGGTGGCGAGCAGGCGCGGGCCGTCCTCATCGGTACGCGCGCGATCCTTGCCGGAAACCTCGTCCTTTTCCTTGAGCATGTTCGAGGTCAGCTCGATCCCGCCATTGCCGGGATATTCATAGGTCCAGTACCATTGATTGCCGATCGCCTTGAGCGTGACGGCATTGGCCGGCGGCGCCTTGTACTGGGCCTGCAGCAGACCGATCGACGGGGCGGCGATGGCCGCGAGGATCACGACCGGAATCAGCGTCCAGGCGATTTCGAGCACGGTGTTGTGCGCGGTCTTGGTCGGCACCGGGTTGGCGGCCTTACGGAAGCGCACGATGACGATGATCAGCAGCAGCAGGACGAACAACGAGATGACGGTGATCACCGGGACCAGGATGTAGTCGTGAAATTTCAGGGCACGCTCGCCATTCTTGGTGACCTGTCCCTGGAGGCGCCACTCGCCGGGAGTCGGCTGACCCACACCCGCGACGGGCAACATGCGCGGCGCGCCGTCCATCGCCAGCATCGGATCATTGGCATCGGCCTTGGCAGGCGTCGCGGCAGCCGGCGTCGCGGCGGCGGCAGGCGCCGCTGCGGTGGTGGCAGGCGCGGCCTGCGGTGCCGGAGCGGCATGTCCCACGCTCGCGACGGCCAACCCCATGGCCACCACGAACATCCTGAGTCCCGTCATACGCATGCGTCGTTGCTACCCCTGCGAAGGCGCCGATTGATCCGGCCCGCGGCGAGAATACGCCCTATTGGGCTGGGCCTATACGCGGCACATCCCCATGCCTCAAGCGTGTCGGCACGTTTTTTGGGCAGGTCAATGGCCGCTCGCCCGTTGCGCGGCCCCGGCGGCACCCCTATCAGGCCCCCGGCCATGGCAAATGGAGGCCCTCACCGATGACCGAAGACGAGATTCTCGCCGAGTTCCGCGCCGCCGAGGCGCTGCTCGAAGGGCATTTCATTCTTTCGTCCGGCCTGCGCTCCGGACGCTATCTGCAATGCGCGCGCGTGCTGATGGACCCGGCGCGCGGCGCACGGTTGGCGACGGCGCTGGCCGAGTCCCTGCCCCATGCCATTCACCGCTCGATCCAGGCAGTCGTCTCGCCGGCGATGGGTGGCGTCATCGCCGGCCACGAAATGGGCCGCGCGCTCGGCGTCGAGGCGATGTTCCTCGAACGACCCGACGGCGTGTTCGAGCTGCGCCGTGGTTTCCGGCTCGCCCCGGGCACACATGTGCTGATGATGGAGGACGTCGTCACCACCGGCCTGTCGTCGCGCGAGGCGATCACCGCGATTCGCCATGCCGGTGGCGAGGTCGTGGCGGCGGCCGCGCTGGTCGACCGTTCGAACGGCACCGCCGATCTCGGCGTGCCCTTCTTCCCGCTGCTGCGACTCGAAGTGCCGACCTACGCCCCCGACGCATTGCCGCCCGAACTGGCGGCGATTCCGCCGATCAAGCCGGGGAGCCGCGCGGCGTGAGTGAGTTCCTCCGCCTTGGGGTGAACATCGACCATGTCGCAACGGTCAGGAATGCGCGCGGCGCCGGCTATCCCGATCCGGTGCGCGCCGCGTTGCTCGCTGCCGAGGCCGGCGCCGACGGCATCACCGCGCATCTGCGCGAGGACCGGCGGCACATCACCGACGACGATATCGCCCGCCTGTCCGAACAGCTGACCATCCCGCTCAACCTCGAAATGGCGGCGACCGAAGAGATGCTGGCGATCGCCCTGCGTCACCGCCCGCACGCCGCCTGCATCGTGCCCGAGAAGCGCGAGGAGCGCACGACCGAAGGCGGGCTCGACGCTGCCGGCCAGCATAATCACCTGCAGCATCTGGTCGGCGAACTCGGCCGCGCCAACATCCGCGTGTCGCTGTTCATCGAGCCCGATGCGCGCCAGATCGACGCCGCGCTGCGCCTCGGCGCGCCGGTCGTCGAGCTGCACACCGGCCGCTATGCCGAATTGTCGGGCGAGGCGCAGGCCGAGGAACTGCGCCGCCTCGCCGATGCCGCCGCGCTCGCCGCCAAGAACGGCATCGAGGTCCATGCCGGCCACGGCCTGACCTATGCCAATGTCGCTCCGATCGCCGCCATCCCGCAGGTGCGCGAGCTCAATATCGGGCATTTCCTTGTGGGCGAAGCGCTGTTCGTCGGCCTTGCCGAATCCGTCCGCACCATGCGCGCGGCGATGGACGTGGCGCGGTGATCATCGGTCTCGGCTCCGACCTGTGCAATATCGAGCGCATCCAGGCCTCGCTGGATCGTTTCGGCACACGTTTCGAGCAACGCGTGTTCACCGAGGTGGAGCAGGCCAAGGCCGCCCGCCGCCCGTTCACCAAGGCCGGCACGCTGGCCAAACGCTTCGCCGCCAAGGAGGCTTTCTCCAAGGCGGTGGGAACCGGCTTCAGGCGCGGTGTGTTCATGAAGGACATCGGCGTGGTCAATGCGCCCTCCGGTGCCCCCACCCTCGCGCTGACCGGCGGCGCCAAGGCGAGACTTGACGCCATGACGCCCGAGGGCCACGTCGCCCATATCCATCTGACGTTGACCGACGATCATCCCTGGGCACAGGCGTTCGTCATCATCGAGGCAATCGCCGCCACGGGCGACAGGACGAGTTGATGAGTGAAGAGTTGGCGTGGTCCGCCGAAGACGATGTGACGAACGAGGCCGGCGAGCAGAACGCCCCGGCCGAGACCGAAACCAAACGCAAGACCGACTGGAAGGCCGAATTGCGCGGCATCGCCTGGCTGGTGCTCGCCGTGCTCGGTTTCCACAGCTTCATCGCCAAGCCCTTCTACATTCCCTCGGAATCGATGCTGCCGGGCCTGCGCGTCGGCGACCAGCTGGTGGTCAGCAAATTCGCCTATGGCTGGTCGTTCGTCTCGCCGACCATCCCTAATCCAATCGCGATCTTCCGCGGCGCGATCCTCCATCAGGAAGTCGAGAGCTGGGGCTTCCAGCTACCGCACATCAGCGGGCGGCTGTTCGGTAGCCTGCCCGAGCGCGGCGATGTCGTCATCGTCACGCCGCCGGGCCGCAACACCGACTATATCAAGCGCGTCATCGGCCTGCCCGGCGACCGGCTGCAGGTGATCCGCGGCGTGGTCATGATCAACGGCGTGGCGATCAAACGCGGCCCGGTCCATGACGAGATGATCCCGGTCGACGGCAACACCGTGTGCGATCCGTCGCAATATGCCGGCGCGCTGGTCACCGGCGCCGACGGCAAATCCTATTGCAAGCTGCCGCTGGTCACCGAGACGTTGCCCAGCGGGCGGCATTACGACACCGTCGATTTCGAACCGGGTTACAGCGACGGCGACAATTACGGCCCCGTCACGGTGCCCGCCGACCATGTCTTCCTGATGGGCGACAATCGCGACCGCAGCGCCGACAGCCGCTTCCCCATCCCCGCGCCGAGCAACGGCCTGGGCGGCCCGGTGCCGTGGGAATATATCGGCGGGCGCGCCGAGTTCATCACCTTCTCCAAGAGCGGCAATGGCAGCTGGAACCCGCTGACCATCGGCCAGTGGTTCCGCAGCGGCCGCGCCGGCACCTCGCTCAGGCCCGCCGGCGGCAAATGACCGCGGAGCAGCCCGACGAGCTGGTCATCGACCCCAGCCCGAACGAGCTGCGCGATCCCTTCGTCCGACAGGAAATGAAGCGCGCCACGGTGTGGTTCGGGATCGGCGGCGCGATCGCCCTCGTCGTGCTGCTGATCCAGCCGTTGCTGATCATCTTCGGCGGACTGGTCGTCGCGGCGATGTTCGACGGCGGCGTGCGCCTGCTCGGCCGGGTGCTGCCGATCGGCCGTGGCTGGCGGCTGGCGATCGTCGTGCTGGCCGCCATGGCCTTCATCCTCGGCACCTTCTACCTCACCGGCGTGCAGATCGCGGCGCAGTTCGGGCAATTGCAGGAAACGTTGATCGCCCAGGCCAACCGCCTGACCGGCTGGGCCTCAGGACTGGGCATCCTGCCCGGTCGCGCCGATATCCAGGGCCTGATGAAGGAAGCGCTGGGTAGCGTCGGCAAGCTCACCTCGTTCGTCGGCACTGCGATCGGCGCCTTCACCAGCCTGTTCATGGTGCTGGTGATCGGCCTGTTCGTGGCGATGGAGCCGCGCCTCTATGAACGCGGCCTGCAATGGATGGTGCCGTCCGACATGCGCGGCGAATTCGCCATCACCCTCGAACGCATGGCCACGACCCTGCGTCGCCTCCTCGCCGGGCGGCTGGCGGGTATGGCGTTCGAGGGCGTGCTGGTGTTCGTCATCCTCTCGCTGCTCGGCGTGCCGATGGCGCTGGTGCTCGGCATGATCGCGGCGATCCTCGCCTTCGTGCCCAATGTCGGGGCCTTCGTCACCGGGGTCTTGATGACCGCGGTCGGTTTCTCGGCCGGCGTCCATACCGGCTTCGCCGCGCTGGTGACCTATTTCGTGGTGCAGACGATCGATGGTTATGTGGTCATCCCGATGGTCGCCAAACGCACCGTCGACCTGCCCCCGGCGCTGACCCTCTCGGCGCAGATCCTCGCCGGCACGCTGTTCGGTGTGGTCGGCCTGGCGCTGGCCGATCCGATGACCGCGATGATCAAGGTCGCGCTCGAGCGCAGTTCCGAACGCGAGGGCGAGGACCAGACAGCATGATCCGGCTTTACGGCTATTGGCGTTCTTCCGCCGCCTATCGCGTGCGCATCGCGCTGGCGTTGAAGGGCCTGACGTACGAATCGGTCGAGGTGAACCTCCTTGCCGGAGAGCAGCGCGATGCGGCGTTCCGCGCGCATAACCCGCAAGGGCTGGTGCCGGCGCTGGAGATCGACGGCGCGGTGATCGGCCAGAGTCTCGCCATCATCGACTATCTCGACGCGCTGTACCCCGACCCGCCACTGGTGCCGCGCGACGCGCTCGCCCGGGCGCGGGTGCTGGGCCAGGCGCTGGTGATCGCCGCCGACATCCACCCGATCACCAATCTGCGCGTGCTCAACCGGCTGGCCGACCAGTTCGGTGCCGACCAGCCGGCCAAGGAAGACTGGTACCGCCACTGGATCGCCGAAGGCTTCACCGCGCTGGAGGCATTGGCCGGCGCAGGGATGGAGGGGGGCCCGTTCCTCGGCGGCGACGCGCCCAACCTCGCCGACATCTGCCTCGTCCCGCAAATGTATAACGCACGGCGCTTCGCCTTGCCGCTCGACGCCTATCCCAAGCTCGTCGCGGCAGATGCAGCGGCACAGGCGATCCCGGCGATCGCCGCCGTTGCGCCGGAGCGCGTCAAACCGAACTGACCTGCTTTCGGCGAGCCTCCAACAGCAAGATTATTTGTTCACGCGGAGGCGCGGAGGCGCGGAGATGAGGCGCCTGCGGAAAGCACATCGACGAATGTCGATCTGCCCTGCACCGGCCACCGCTGATAAAGGCTTCGCGCTGATGCGCGACATGGTCGCGAACGCAACCCCTCCGCGTCTCCGCGTCTCCGCGCGAACAACTCTTCTTTCGGCTATGCGTCAGGCGCGCTGGCGCGCGAAGATCAGGCGGTCGAACAGTTCGAGATAACGGCCGACCGAATCGGCGCCGCGCTCGGGCACCGGGTCGGGCCGGGGTCGGCCGGGCTCCAGCCAATGGTCGATTGCCGCGACCAGCGCGTGATGGTCGCCGGCCGGCACGACGCTGCCCAGCGTGGGCGAGGCGATGATCTCACGGATCGCGACGCTCGATTCGGTCGCGATGACCGGCGTGCCGAGCGCCAGCGCCTCCTGCAGCACCCCGGGCACGCCCTCGAAATCCGAGGTCAGCACCAGTGCGGCGGCGCGCGCCAGCGCCGGTTGCGGATCGGGCGCGTAGCCGGGCAGATCGACCCGCGCGCGCAACCCCAACGTGGCGACCTGGTTCTCCAGCGCCGGGCGTTGCTCGCCCTCGCCGAGGATCACCAGCTGGGTGTCACGCTCGGCCACGCCGGGCATGGCATCGATCAACCGGTCCCAGCGCTTCTGTTGCGACAAGCGACCGACACCAAGCAGGAAACGCTCGCCCGCCCGCAGCGACGGGCCGGACAATGCCGCGCCCGGCGCATTGGTCGGCGGGTTGGCAATGACGCTCACCCGCTCGGGCGCGATATGCATCATGCGCACCGCTTCCGCGCCCATCGCCGGCGACATCGCCACGACATGATCGAGGAACAACGGATGCCAGCGCAGCCAGCTGCGATAGGCCTGATCGACCGGGAAATGCTGGTCGATCCGGTCGAGCCGGTTGGAGACCTTGGCGACGATCACCGGGCAATGGCGCCCGAGCCGCGCGCGCAACCACGCCGCCATCGAGGTATAATGGTTGCCGGGGCAGAAGACGATCGCCGGCGCCGTCGATGCGACGATCCCGGGCAGAGCGCGCATCAGACCGAGATAGGTCGAATCGAGCCCGATCAGTTCCACACCGGGTGGAATCTCTGCGACCAGCGGCCCGGCCGACTCGCCCAACACCAGGGTGACGCGATGCCCGGCGGCGATCCAGCCCCGCGCCAGCCGCAGCATCGCGCGCTCCACGCCCCCGCCCTGCAGCGATTGCGCATAGGTCAATATATGGGTGGCGGGCGCAAAGGGGCTGAGCATTTCGTTACGCCCGTAACGCGACTTTGTCGCAAAAGTTTCTCGAAGCGCAACAATATTGGGACGGTTTCGCAGCGCCTTGCCCCGCCGCCCCGCGCAGTGCCGTTGCCAAGTATCGGTGCGACCCCTAGATGACGCCGGTTCCGGCACCGACCGGCTTTTTCTCGCAGGTCACGCCCACGTGAACACACCCCCGGCTCCTCCGAGCTCCGGCCTGGCCCTTGAAACACCGGTCGCCGACCTTGCCGGTCTCGAGCCGATGGAGACGCTGAAGCGTCGCTGGCCGATGGTCGTGGGCGGCATCATCACGCTGGTGATGATCGTCATGCTCGGCAAGCAGCTGATCGATACCGGCCTTACCGGGCTGGCCAAGGCGCTGCCGCGCAACCCGTTCTTCTATCTGTTCTTCACGCTCTATTATTTCTCGCCGGTGGTCGGCGATTACACGATCTTCCACCGGCTGTGGAACATCCCCGCCGCCGGTTTCGCCGCGCTGATCCGCAAGCGCGTCGCCAGCGACATGATCGGTTATTCCGGCGAGGCCTATTTCTACACCTGGGCGCGCCAGCGCTCGACGATGATCGCCGCCCCGTTCGGCGCAGTGAAGGATGTCAGCATCCTCTCGGCGATCGCCGGCTCGGCGGTCACGCTTGCCGTGCTGGTCGTCGCGCTGCCGTTCGTGATGGGCTCGCTCGACGATGCCAAGCTGCGCATCGTCGGCTGGTCGGCGGTGGTGATCTTCGCCATGTCGCTGCCGTTCCTGATCTTCTCGAAGCGAGTCTTCTCGCTCGACCGGAACACCTTGTGGTTCATCTTCGCG
>Ga0307510_10000400_pt1 | contig 41144 bp, 57 predicted proteins | sample 12_EM_MG_FD_207224 | JGI IMG/M metagenome (GOLD analysis project Ga0307510, IMG submission 207224) | Populus trichocarpa ectomycorrhiza microbial communities from riparian zone in the Pacific Northwest, United States - 12_EM | ecosystem: Host-associated > Plants > Roots > Unclassified | place...
TCCACTGACATGTGGTGCTCTCTCATACGCTCTCCCAATCACCCATAAATCCCTCAATCACCCTCCAGGACTGCCCACCTAACCATCGTTCTATCCTCGACTCGTCCTCTTGTTCCGCACCTTTGTTTAGAATGGCTATGTCTCCGCTCCCCCACAACGACAACACAGACCATCCAACAACAATCATTCCTGGCGGCCGCTGTACTCCGCTACTTTCTAAAGCTGTCGTGACGTGCCCTAGCGTCGACGTGATGGCTCGCTGATCTGGCATCGAGGCTCGTTCGATTATGGCAATTGGAGTGTGTGCAGGATATGAAGGGCCATCACGTCGGCCAGCTGAGAGCGGCGTTTGCAAGGTTTCAAGTACCTGCGCGATCCGAGCCACACCCATGAGAATAACGAGCGTGCGTGTCCGTTCGTAGCCTGGGAGTACAACGTCGTTACCCTGTCGCCCAACTCCGGTGCATACGATGAACGACTCTGCCGCGCCACGTTGGGTGACCGGGATGCCCGCACAAACGGGACCCGCAAGCGCAGAACTAACGCCTGGGATAACGATTGGTTCGAGGCCCCTTTCGCGGAAATAGAGTATCTCTTCACCCATACGGCCGTATACCGTCGGGTCACCCTGTTTGAGCTGCGTTCCATCAGAAAGCATCGATGAACAAAGAGGGGTTTGATAGCGCACCCTCACGACCGTCAACCCACGGCTTGCTGCGTCGATGGCAGCTTCCATCATCTCTTGCTGCGCACCTTCGGCATTCCCGGGAAACTTGCGAGCAATGCGAACTTCGACATTTTTTGGTATGAGTGCAAGTACCGCCTCTGGTACGAGCTTGTCCGAGAGGACGAGATCTGCCTCTTTCGTAAGGATGTCGCGGGTTGCCACCGTGAGCAGGCCTGGGTGACCTGGACCGGATCCCACGAGGAAGATGGCGCCACGAGGCGAGGATGGGGTGACAACAAGTCTATGTCGCGAGCTCTCTCCGATGTCATCCCGTGTTGATTCGGAGGGAACGTCAAGCCCGTCACCGCTCAGAACTTTCCCCATCCCCTCTTTCGTGAGATTTGAGAGGTGTGAATACGACCAATACTCGCTGATCTGTGCCACCCAGCGCATCCGGCGCGCCGATCGCTCGGCATCCGTCTCCTCCCCGTTCAAGCTCCGTTGGGGCACAGGTTGATTAGGAGTCAGGGTGTGATGCTCGTCATCTGCCTCGCCCCCAGCACGCGCAAGGCGGCGCAGCTCTCCCACACGTACAACAGCCGTGCCTACATCACGCGGGAGACGAGCGACAAGTTCACGCCGAATGCGCGCGCCAAGGCGACACCCCTGGCCGTTCGTCGTCACCGCGAGTTGGAGGGGTGTACCCGGCACGCGATGGGCAGACGGTAGGGTGAAGTCGCACAGGTCTGGCATGTCTGTCATATTCACGGGCACACGCCGCCCACGGCACACGCTATAGAGTTGCTCGGCGGACGCACGACTGCGGCGTGGCGTGGGGCTGCTGCCACCGAGAATTGTGTCCGTGACAAAGACGAGGCGCACAGATAGGTGTGCGTCGAGGTAATTGGCTAACGCGAGGCCGTCGTCGCGCTCGTCGACACTCTCAGGAGTAGTGTCTGACTCGAAATCGACGATGGTAAGCTGGTCTTGAGTTGCGCGCCAGGCGAGCTCCTCGCAAACGGAGGTATGGCCACCCAGCGCCATAATGATCACTTCGTAATTGGCCTCGAGTGCGGAGAAAGCACGAGACGCAGCGAGTTGATCCCCGCCGAGGATGAGAACGGCAGTTTGAGGTCGTGCGTGGAACGCTAACAAGAGCGATGCACCATCTTGTACGTCTGGGAACGTCGCGTGCGTGCTCAGGTGGTGCATCATGCACGGCTGGTGCGGTAAACGTCAAAGGACATATGAGTCAATACTCGGAAGGCTGGAGTCCTTCACGCAAGAAAACTTTTTGACTGCGAAATGTTTGTGGCAAGCCGAATATTACATAATCAGCCTCACCGATTCCTCGGATTTACCGTTTGTTGACAAGTTTTGTGTCTTATTTCATGCAGCTGGTGGACAACGACACAGTGAGTGTGCCGAGCTACAAAGAAACTATGGCAGAATAACCGATGATCAGCTGTTCTAGTTCTTATCCCGGTTGTCTTTGCTGTTTCAACCATCGAAGGATCACGGAACGATATGGCTCACACATAAGAGATGTGAGCACCCTGATCCTCTACTCTTTATCTCCTCATTCGGTCTTACAGTAACCCATGATGGGGACGATGTGACGATGGATCTTGCTGACGACACCCGAGAATATCCCTGTATCATTCGTGCAACTGACGGGAAGGAAGTGAAGATCTCTACGCATGTGCGCACATTTCCACGAATCCATGGCGATTCCACCGCTCAGCTTTCATCACACAGATAACATCAGGGCAACTGGACAAGTTCCTCGGCGCTTACGGCGCATTACTCAAATCGTCAATGACTACGTTGAGAAAACGCGACAAAAAGCGAGAGAAGGTTCGCGCCGAGAAACTTGCGGCACGAAAGCAACGTCTCGCAGAACCAATCCCTATTGAGGGCCCAAAACGGGGTAATGGCCGAAGGAAGCGGCAAAGGAGGGTCAAGGCCGCGTTGAAGCAGGAAGCAGCACGCCAACGCATACAGGAAAAGCAGGAATCGAAGGAAAAGACGAAGGTGTAACCCCCGTTCATCATGGGCGGGCTCCTGTCTTACTGTATATTTGCCATTTGATCCTCTTCGGGGCTCTATCATCCCACACATCCGGGAAGGAGTGCCATGGCAGCCTGCTCCTGAGTACCCTTTCTTCTCCCCTGATGACATTCATGGAACGGTCGTGGGGTTGACACGAAATGAGGGCGTCTGCATATGATACACCCGACAGTGATCGGATAATTATAAACTTGTGTTCGGTACAGAACCTGATTTCCTGGATCAGGAGGGGGGCAGGCCTGGTGCTTTGGGAGAAGGAAAGGTCATATGTTGGATAACACTTGTGTGCCCCGCTGCCAACATGTGTAGGGGTCGTTTTCTTCAACCGAACAAGTCGCAAAATGATGGGGGGCCCGGCGTGATTGTGATCCGGCATGGATGGTGTGACAACTTTTATGAACACGTGGTGGGAGTCATCCGATACTCGCCACCCATTCCGTTCCTCACCTAACCCGCCCTCGGTCTGATTTCACTCCTAAAGTTTCATAGTACCCTTCTAATATTCCCCATGCCTATCCCGCCACCGCCACCTGCATCCCTCGATGACTTTTTCGACGACGGTGGTTGGGAAGACATGCCCATTGTCCGCGATTCAGATGAATTCGCCGGAGTAGCAGGCGGGCTAGATGAAGAGGATCAGAAGAAATTCCACTACAACCCACAGGCCAAAAAGGATAGCCAGGGAGGAGGTGTAAGCAATGCGACGGGTGCCCTCCTCGACGTCGATTTTCAGGGCCAAGAGTGGCGATCAAAGGTTGACCATAACGAAAGCGAATACACGCGACTGCGCATGCGCGAGGAGGAGGAAGCGGACGAAGTCCATCTTCGTACGAAATATCTGTTCGATGAGGACCAGGCCATGACGCCGCTCAGCCAGATGCAGCAAACAAAGAACATGCTCACGGAGGCTCAGCGCATCGCTTACGTCGGCCTCTGCGCACTCGTATCTACGGAAATGCGCAAGAAACTCATTGGAAAGGAATCCAAAGCTGCGGCTCAGGACATGGGGCTATGGCGGATGAAGATCCTCGGTCGTTTGTATTATCATATGGAACTCGCGACAGCAGGTGAGTCTGGGCTAGCTTCACGGTGTCCACTGGAAGCGCTGATCTGACTCTCAGAGCAGAAAATGATTGAGAACCTCGCCGAACATGGGGTGCAACCCAGTGATCTGGTGCCCGCTCTCATGACAACACACACCGTTGCTAACCCCGAGTACGACCCCGCGGAAGCCAAACGCCAGGCAGAGCTGCGGAAAGCAGAAGCAGAGACGGAAGCGTCATCTGAGTCCGATAACATATCTGAAATTACCGTCGTCGAACCTTCCGCCCCGCCGAATGGTCCTTCAACACCCCCGGCCACGACCAAATCAGAGGCATTCCAAACGACATCTCGAGTCTTGGAGACGACATCTACCGCGGCAGTTCCCGGCGTATCGACCTCACTTTCGGCTGCGGACGAGAACGTGACTCTTGATATCCGGTGGACCGTACTGTGCGACCTATTCCTGGTCCTGATCGCAGATAGTGTCTACGATGCAAGATCACGCGTTCTCCTTGAGACGATCGCCATTTCCCTTGGCTTTGGTTGGATAGATGTGGTCAAGTTTGAGCAACGGGTCACAGAGGCCCTAGAGATTCAAGAGGACGTCGAAAACATGGAACAACGGGAGATTATTGAGGGTCGACAGAAATCCTCGCGACGACGACGATATATGATGGTCGGCCTAGCTACTCTTGGTACGTACTTTTGTTCGCCTTTCAATAACTCATATTCACCACCTTGCGTTTCGCCAGGCGGTGGGCTTGTAATCGGGTTATCGGCGGGTCTGCTAGCACCTGTAATTGGAGCGGGCCTTGGTGCAGCATTTACAACGATCGGCATATCAGGAACCACTGGATTCCTCGGTGGTGTCGGGGGTGCTGCAGTCATAACAACTGGAGGTGTCCTAACAGGGTCAGGCATAGCAGCCAGGGGTATGACGCGGAGAACTAGAGTTGTCCGGACATTTGACATCCTGCCATTACACAACAACAAGCGAGTAAATGTTATAATTACAGTGCCAGGGTAAGCCTCGTGTCTGTGTTCTGGACAAGTCTCTTGTCTTTTATTAACTGCTCATGTCATTTTACGTTAGGTTTTTGAATGGGGAGCTCGATGACCCTCGGTTACCATTCAGCGTTCTTGACCCGGTTGTAGGGGACGTCTTCAGCGTTTTATGGGAACCTGAGATGATCCGTGAGACTGGAAGTGCATTGCGGATAATGACTGCCGAGATTCTCTCCCAAATCGGACAGACCGTTCTCGCAGCGACTGCCATGACAGCGCTAATGACAGCCTTACAGTGGCCTATCAGTAAGCATTTACTTTTTTTTTGTCTATGTTCCTGTAGTTCATGCCGTCTTGTACAGTCCTGACAAAACTAGGGTACTTGATCGACAACCCCTGGAATAATGCCCTTGATCGAGCCAAAGCGGCAGGTAGCGTCCTAGCAGATATCCTCATTCGGCGGCATCTTGGTGTCCGGCCAGTCACACTTATTGGGTTCTCCCTTGGCGCACGGGTCATTTTCTACGCTTTAGTAGAGCTCGCCAAGCAAAAGGCTTTCGGCGTTGTCCAGGATGTTATTTTGTTGGGTGCCACCCTTACGGCTCCACAAAAGACATGGTCCCAAGTTCGTTCTGTTGTCTCGGGCCGATTCGTGAACGGATTTTCGCGTAGCGATTGGGTCCTCAATTACCTTTTCCGCGCAACAAGTGGTGGTGTAGGGACCGTTGCCGGCCTGCGTCCCGTAGAGAATGTTCCTGGGTTGGAAAACATTGATGTCACCGATAAGGTCGCGGGGCATACAAGTTACCGTACGTTTATGCCACTGATCCTAGATCAGCTGGGCTTCCCTGTCTCGGTTGATCACTTCGACGAGCCCGAGGTACGATCCGCGCAATTATTAATTTTGAGTTCTGAATCGCGACGATCAACCTTTGCAGCAACCCGACTTTGAAGAAGACCGCATCGTGGTGCGCGAAGGTGAGGAGGTCCAAAAGAAGGGGTGGTTTTCAAGAAGCAGGCCGCGTTCCCCCAATGAGTCAACACCAACGTCATACCCCCCCTCAGTTTCCTCAGTTGGACGTCAAACTCAAAAGCCAGAGCAACAGTCCAGGGTCGATGGCGACCTACCTCCGCGTGAAGCCAATGCACCGGAAACTACGACATCCACGCTGCACCCTTCGGAAACAAAGGATGAGCCCAATGACGTAGCTGACGATGTTTCTTCGGAATTACCTCCGCACGCAGGTTTCGACCTCGCTGCGCTGAGGGCTGTTATCGAGGACATTGGAGAAACACGAAACCAGCAAGATGTCAATGGAATCGAGCGAGCGGAGTTCGCACCTCCACTCCGACCGCAAGATACCACCACGCAGCCCGCAGCTACGTCGCCACCGGTTATGTCTGCAGAATCTTCCACCGCGAGAACTCTGTCCCTCGGCAATGTAGGTGCCGCGCCGCCGCTCAGGTCCGAGGATGCCGCAGAAGACGCGGACGAAGATTATACATCCCGTACCCCCTCCCCGGCTACGTTCTCAACCCGCTCTCCCACTATGCCAGCAGCCCCAACGCTCTCGTTTAGAGGCGACGATGGAGAGTCGTGGGCCCCAGCAGTCCCTGACGAAGACATCTTGGGCAGTTTCGCGGGACCAGTCGGGAACCCGTTTCGCTCCACACAATTCGCCGCGGCGGGCTCGACCGCGTCGACCTCAAACACTTCGAACGCGGGCCCTGTGGCATCTCCTTCAGAGCGTGATCCTTGGCGTTTCCAGACGTACCCGGGTGACGTGTCAGCCAACGCGAGCGCGAAGGCGTCTATGTTTGCTGGGAATCCCTGGGAAAGTTGATACACGTGTTTCACTCTCGTTGACCACCCTCTTTGCTTTTCGTCACGACATCACTACCGTAGTTTTTCCGCTTACTCCACATACACCAGCAATATAGAGCCTAGCATTCCCTCACGTCCACCCGAACATTCCACCCAACGAGACCTCAGGGGTTTTGTGGTGTACCATTAGTCGCGAAGACTGTTGAACGTTGTTTACTTAGGAACTCCACAGGTTCTCTCATTAGCAGGATTTGGATCAGGCGACCGATTGATGACCAATTTCGAGATAATTAATCGATAAACGGGCTCCACTTGAATAGGAAGGGAGGTGGAGCCGGATGGTCAGAATACCGCCGCTGTATGGTGTGGTGGCGGTAACCACTTGTTGTTTGTTGTTGAGCACTTTTGTTTCTCCACAACGATCACTGTAGTTGCATGTATGCACACAATAATACAATGAGGGGTGAAGGTGCGTTGGCTTGACTGTCAGGCTGGATCAAAAAGATAACGGCTAATTTGCAAGCCGGACAACCCCCCGGAGATCCGAATTTTTCAAAGAATGGTTCACATAAGTCGCAATTTTTTTTTTTTTTTCGAGTTCACCTGAGGGACTTTGGCTACAGGAGAGATCACTCAGCCTACTGTCACAGCGTTTTGACAAACGGAACCCAACGGAAACACACGAGGCGATTTCGGACCGGCGATCTGGCCGGATGATATACCGCCCGGTCAGGAAGCTGGGTACCGTAGCGACGGCGAGGGACATTTGCCAAAACATGCCCTCACGCACGGTTGGTTTGGTCCCTATAAGGACCACAGCACTGCTGATTGTTGCCACTTCGTCCGTCGTCACCTCACCCCCTAACCACTTATAAGGCCCCTTTAAAGCTCCAGTGGGTCCAAGGTCCTGACTCATAACTTCGCTTCCCAATCTGCTTTCGTCCTTTTCGTCCCCTCGAATGTCTCGGAATACTGCCCTACGCCCATGTCTCAAGCACAGCACAGACCTTGACCCACCACTGGGCGCAAACAGCAGCCCCTTCCCTTTTGCCCTATGTCCCGCCGTCATGGGCCAACGCGTGCACTTCCCGCCCGCTCCGGGCCTCTGTCAGACGCACCTCACCCACTCGCCTTCCATCTACGACCGCGCTCCGATCGTCGTCCTCCCGAACGCCTGTGCCCTGCCCAAGCGCAATGAACGTACATACACCCCTCCTAGCGAATGCACTTCCTCCTCGAAGAAGAGGGTGTCCACGCACCCCAAGGGTGCGCAGGCCGCTGCTGCGCACCACCCACACGCCTTCCGTGAGGCCTCGGTGGCCTCGTCGGACCCAGCAGTTCGGCAGCACCATCAACAGCTGCCGCAGCTCGTCCCTGACCTGTCCTCGTCCGAATCTGACGAGTCGGACATCAACAGCCTCCCCCCAGATCCAACGCACTTCCCGTCTACGGGCCACCCGCCCATATCCATCATCGACGGTTCCGGCGAGGCCACTGCGGCGTTGTCCTTCCTTCCGCACGCGAACGAGCGCGAGAAGCCACGGCGGGAACGCAGTCGAACCCGTGGTAGTTCGCGCTCGGGGCGTCAGAGCGAGTTTGCGCTTCCCGAGCTGGACGGTTGCCTTGGAGGATTCTGAACACTTTTGTTGTTCCCTTTTCGGTTTAAGCTCACATGCTCCTTCTCCACGCAAAACTTTCCTCCGTCCCCCACACAGAGCATATTGTCCTTTTGTCTGTTGCCGACTTGTACCTTTTCGGATGACAGATACCCGTGTAAACCCAAGAACCTTTGTTGTAACACCACCCATCACATCAATATCCCCCTTCTTCTACCCTTTTTTATTATTTGCACCAGGATGGATTGCGCATAGCGATACCGTACCCTCACATCATCCGCTTTACCAGCGGGTTGTAATTGCAATATATCAATTTTACCCTACATTCCCAGCGAGCGATGTCGCCTTGCCCACCATACAGTAATCCTTCTGCTCGTGCACGGGGCAAAGGGTCCGGGGTGCGGACGCCGCCGCCTGTGCTGTATGGAAGTGGAACGAGACTGAGCTGAGGCGCAACAGGAACAAACAAATGTCCGCAGGGGGGTGTTGTTTGTTCCTCTTCCTCCATCAACGCTCATGGATCAACGCCCCCGAACCAGCCCGAACCCCAACAGGGCACTTCAATTCAGACCCGTCCGCTGACATTTCAATCGGCGCTCGGCGCTGCGATCGCCTGCCACCGGACGCGATACCCACAGGTCGGGCTTGCGCCAGTGGATGAGAGTTGTTCCTTTTACCTTTTTCTTACTCTGGACTGGTAGCAGGGAAGCCACTGGCGGGTCCCGAGGAAATCTGGTTCCCGGCCGCTCGATCATAATAAAGTACGGCAAACGTTTGCCCCCGGTTCGCCTGAGCTGGCGATTCACCCTCAGGCCATATATTTTCATCCATTCTTCTGTCGCTGAAGCGGTTGCGCAAAGTTTTCACTCTCCGGCCGAGCTGAATATAGGTTTTCCCCCCTGGAGAATCTCTCCTCCACATAGTTTAGATATATCCGGTCTGGTCGGACTGGCCTGACCATGACAATGTACCACATCGCGCCACGGAGTTCACAGGTCCCTTGGATTGGGGGCTTCGCGCCGACGCGGCCACCTGAAACCGTGTGGGTGGACTGTCAGTGGTTGAGGGGCGCGATGTCTGTTAGGGGCACTTGGTACGGCATAAGGTTAGTGTGAGACGAATAAATGCCGTAACGTATGTATGTCGGAAGCCGCTCACCCCTCTTCCAGGGGTGACCTGTCCCTACAACCGTCGCCTGATAAGTCGGTGGCTCTACCCCATGATATACAGTGCAGTACGGTGTGTGCCCAAGCTGCATAATCCCGGTCGCCGCTCACATGGACTTTGTTACGTCCACTGAGAGAAGTGGGGTCCCCATCTCGCAATATTTCTCATATGAGCATGGGTTGTTCCGAGCGACGACGCCGGAAGGTGTCACAGATCGAGGGGCCGACCCAAACATTCAGTTCTTTGCTCCCCAAATTCCCATGCTCGTGTGTCCCTCCCAACGTCCTCATGTATTGTTTGCCACCCGCACTAACCACGACTATTCATTTTGTTTTTCGACGTCCCCGACGAACGTGCACGCCGCACCGCGCTCCAACCGCATGCCCCACCTGAGCTCAGAGGGGCGGTACCTTGGTTCGTTTAGTCCCTCGTGGACATGTACACCCTTACTCCTTTTGCCCTGTTGGGCATAGACAACTTACGAGATTGCAAAAAGGTGCACGTGCACCTATACCTTCTCGTACGTACGGGCCTCGTTTAGGAAAGTTGTCCGCTGGCGCTGCCTGCCACTGCCTGCATGGAACTCCACGCAACCCCCTGTTTTTTTTTCCCCTCCACTACACATCCACCACCACCGCACTTCCACGGGGCGCCCGCCGATCGTCTTGCGGTACGGGTCACGTCGTTTACACATCTCGTTCGTGCCTGTTTATTGGAGTTGGAGAGTGACCATGTCGTTCACACCGTTTGTCCCATGACCAAGGTTATACTCTTTCGCCGCGGATCGTAATCTCCTGTCTATTGCCCCAAATGGCTCTCGGGCACAAAGTATAAACCCGCGGACTTCCATAAACAGTGAAGCATCGTATCATCTGGAAATCTGGTGTCGAAATTGTCTTGGCTTAGACACTGGGATCTTCTCTTCGCGAAACTCTTGGGTCAGGTCTTGGCTCTTTCTTTCCGCACCTTGCATGGAAGTTCTGTATGGCCTGCTCTCGCACCACAGCTGCCAAGGGTATATTTTTAGACCACCCGAGACGTGAATGTGGAGTGTTGACTGGCGCCGACTCGGAAGCCACCTCCAAATCCGGCCGATCTGCCAGCCAGTTGCTCCCCCAACACAACTCTGTTCTTCGCGTTTCCGTTCCGCGTTGTGCCTTCCGACTCGTGCACAGGTTAAGGGGTGCAACTGTCAAACCGATTGTCCGATCGTGGAGAAGCATTTCCACGAGCGTTTCAGTTTCAGCAGTGCTGAACAACCTATGTTGGGATAGGTCGCTTCCAGAGACCGGCGGGCCCCCTCGCGGAAACATTCGGGGTTAGCTCATGTCGTGCCGCACACGGGGAACACGGGCCTCAAGTGTGTCAGTATCTCACAGGCAACACTACCCGTGGGTATTCTTTAGCCGCGATTGCCATATCACTTTCCATACTGTCAATCAGGTATTAGCACTTCCATGACAGAAGCTATATCCCACATCGAGCACCCTTCATCCTTCCTCTGTCCTAAACTTGGAATCTATATCTTCCCTGCCTTATCTCGTACCTCGTGGTGGTGCTGTGATCCAGCGCTCACACGCCTTGTGACCGAAGTTAGCTCCGGTGCTATTTTCAATGGCAGTTTATCTGCCCATCACCTTATGTAAGCTGCTACCTCCCTGCTGACCATCAGCGATGGTCAGCCTCGAAGAGGTAGGCGTAGCCGCAGGCAAAGCGCAAAGTTGTTTGTCACGCTGGGCCGCTGAGATTTTCTCTCAAGAATAGGACCCTTATATTTACGCAGGACGGATACGGGAGCCGAACACGTTCTCACCATTTCTATATCATATATCAGACCTCTGCCAACACGCAAAATTGCCTTGGTGTTTCTATTAACCTCTAGGTCGGCCCAGACACAGGCGAATAAGCTCAAGCGTAGCCGCTCATGGTTCATGTGAGGCCGACCCCTGGCTATTGACTTACTCGACGCTGGGTGTTCGATTTGGAAATTCCCAATGGCTGAAAGTGGGTAACTTACGTTGCCTGGTAGTAACAGTATGTGTTTACTGTACGATCACCATATGAGGATGAGGCTGAGGGTTGATCGATCTTTGTCAATGTTTGTGGTGGCTGCTAATGGACAAACAACGGGCAACCTTGATAAGAGTCTTATCACCGTGACAATGACGTGATCATCTGCGTCCAGCGTAATTAATTAGTATGAGAACCACTACAGTACAGAACAGCCCTGTACGTTTTCTCTTTACGTGCTGTTGCTCACAGTGGTATTATGATGTTCATTACGCTGAGAGGTGCACGGTTTACTGCGGCGATATCGACTTGTGCTGTGATATCCAAACGATACCTTGAGCTTCTCTGACATATCGCCAAGATGGGTCGCCGAACATTTCGAATAAATGGTCCCGTGGTGCTTTTGGCTCCTGACTGGGGCTAGGGATAATCCCTCCTCAGCTATCCCACATCCAAACTCGAGAGGACAGACGCCCTGAAAAAACATGCCGGCACCTGTCAGCGACCAAGAAGTGGTAGAGCGCCGAGGTCCGAGTCCATCCCTGCTCGAACTGGAGCTGCGAAACCAAATGCTCGAGATCGACAAGCGCATCGCGATGTTGCACGTCGAAGAATACCGAAGGCTGCTGCTGTTCGCATGTCTCGGCGGAGGGCACCCTCCTGCCGCCGCTGAGCCGCTCGGGCTGCCGGAGCTGGGGCGATACCCGGCATTACTCCCTGCACCAGCAGCTGGGGGATCGTCGCAGGCTGTGGTGGCCCAGGCCGCTGCTTGGCCTATAGGTCCGCCTGAGGCGGAGGCGGTGGCGGCGGCTGCCACGGGTCCGAGACAGTCTGATGTCGTGCCGGTGCCTGTGGCGCCTGGCCCGGGCGCGACGCCCACCAGCTGCCGCCCGGCGCTGCCAAGCACTTTGACCCCGTTATCGTCGCAGCTTGACTCAGGTGGTGTCTCTAGAAGAGGTCGAGGTCATGGTCGAGGTCGAGGTCGAGGCTACACGGGCTACGCAAACGTCGCCGCTTCGCCGACGCAACCCCGTCTGGTGTGTAATTAATTATTCCGGTTTGAGCCTGTTTACTGTACCGGGATAGCTTACCAGCTCGACAAAGACCGACGATGTACTAGGGCTACAGAGCAATGCTCTCGACCGTGACTATGCCAACGGACCCCGCGCCACCGCCCCCACTAGCACACTAGTATCCCGGGGATACGGTGATGGGAGGCTGCCAGTGGGCGGCTCACGCTATCCTGCATTCGCGCCGACCACCGCCACTTCTTCACCTGGGAGTCTGTACGTCTGCCTCTTGATCGTCTCATTGTAGTTTCTCACCACCGCGCAGTCGGAGACGGTTTCGATTCAGTCTGGCGAGCGCCTATCCCGCTGGGTCTCCGACTCGACACGATCCTCTCTCCGTGAGCGCGCATGCCTTGCCGCCTGCAGGCAGCATTCGCTTCTGCAGCCGCGCTGCAGCCGAATTGTTCATTCGCGAAAATGGTGTCGAGACGTCTTTACTGACGCCGCGGGACGCTGCTCTGGCCGACGCAACGCCCGACGTGCTTCACAGACGCTTCACAGAGTTGTTTGGGGGCTCTGCAGAGCACGAGCGGCCAGCTTCGCGCGAACGGAACATCGTTTGCATCAACCCAGTGGCGCAGCCTTATGGGCCGAGTTCGCCTGGCGAGTCGGGACTGCTGTTCTCCGCTCCGGGCATCGTGCGATTCGAGGACAATTACGCGTCGTTCCACGTATTCGTCAACATGTCGCCGCCGATGACTCATACCAGAGACCGAAGGTACAGGTATCTCGGGGCCTACACCAAAGTCCCAATCATCCGCACGACGGTTGAAGTTGCCGAATGGCTGAGTCTGCCGAACAGGGTAAGCCGCCGTCTGCCTCTCTCACGCACAAGGCAGGGGGTTCTGCCTTGGTGTTTGCAAAAGTTACCCAGTTCACCTCTCCTTCGCTTGTAGTGCCGCGCTGCCTGGTCGTGGCGCCTCTTCAGCCTTACATCGCCCGACGTGCGTGCCATGCATGCGAGGATCAGCATACGCAAGACGCGTCCGCAGGGTCCCCCGCCCTCACCAGATGAGATCGATGCGTGGCTAGAAACTTACCCAGGAAGGCGCGAGGGAATCACAGAGGCAACCCTCTTCGACGCATTCAACGTGGGCGATGAGGTGGGTGCCTGATTTTGTTTGTGCCCCCTCCTGCCGTTAGAATAACCCTCTTCCCACCATTGCCAGAAACTCGATTTTGCGGTGATCAAGTGCGTCGGGTATGATGCCAACGTGGCAGGGAAGTTACAAGGCCAGATGGTCCAGAATTAGTGGCAATTCATTGCCAGTGGCCATGTAATCCATGGAAGCAACCGTCGTCCGCAATTAGCATGTCAACGTCCCAGCAGTCTGAATTCTGTGCGCTTTCACTGATTACATTAAATCACTGTTCCTGACTCTGGCAAATTACCATAGAGGAATGTATCATACCGACCAACATTTGTACTTTACCTAGTACCTACTAGCATGCAAACACAATTACCATACCTTCGAGACGCACTTCTATCGCCGATCGCATCTCAGGCACTTCGAATATCTCGCCCGATTTCCTGCACTACTATCACAATGGTTTTCATACATTGTCTATGGCGCTGTGATACATTGACGACTTCTCGAAATCCAGCGACAAAGCCTAGAGGCTAGCGTACACGTGACTGATGGTTTCATAAACGCAACGTAACTTAAACACGCCCATTGCATAGAGCTTGTCGAATAGGCCATACACCACAGATTTTCTCCCAATGAGTACATATCACCCTCACTGAGACCAGGAATGCGTGACCCACCTCCGTGTACGTGGCATAAACCCCAAGACCCCATTAAGACATACACCGCCTCAACAAAGTTGGCAACACGAGTCTGCCGATCAGGGTGAGCCGAACTCTCGCCCTCTCACATACGAAAAGTATGGTGTGGGGGGAGGTGTTTCTACATCAGCACTTCCGACCAACCTCTCTCTTCTATAGTGCCACAATAACTGATCGTAGCGCCTCTTCGCCTCAGCAGGGCCTTGCCTGCGCGCCATGCATGCGAGAATTAAGATACATAACACGCGTCCGCATGCCCCTCCCTCCCGCCCTCACCAGACGAGCTCAAGGCTTGGCTAGAATGCTATCCGAGAAAGTGCGAAGGTATTTTGTGGTCAATTCTCACTCACCAACACCTTCAACACAGGCGAAGAAGTAGGCCCTGAAAATTTTATCCTCCCTCTTCCGAGTCATATCATCGGAATAACCGTGTCCATCACGAGAACATGGATGTCGCGACGGTCAAGTGTATGGCCTATGATGTCGAGGAAATTACAAGGTCGGATGGCTCAGACTCCGCATAGGTCATGAATCCGGACAGACCATGAATACAACCATGACTGTAGTTCCCAACTCAAGCACAGAGATCCCAGAAGTACGAAATGTTATACACTGTTACGGACTTTGTACGTAACATTTCGTACCGAACGTCATTCCTCACTCTAGCCGAGTACCACGGGGCAGTGTTTCATGCTAGAGGTAGATTAACAGAGCAAAACCGACCTATGTACCGAAGCGCTACGGGCATGCAAACCTTTCTGGAGCCTAGCTCAGTATCGTCTATCATCATGGCGGCGATCATAGTCGCGTGGTTCGCGACCATGACCATACCCTCTGTCGTAGTCACGTGGAGCCCGGTCGTAATCGCGGTGCACCCGATCGTGTTCCCGGGGGCGATCTTCGTATCGTCCGCGTCCACCGCGACGATCCTCATGTTCGTGTTCGCGTGCATAGCGGGAATCATAAGGACGTGGGTCATAGTAGCGTTCGCCTGAGATAAGGGATCAACAAATCACCGCAAGGCACTAAGAGACCAAATAGGCTCACGGTCGACGCGTTTTGGAGGTCCATAGTATCTTCCTGGTGTAGGGGTGCGAGCACGTCCGCGGCGAGCCTGAACAGTGTTCAACATTTTTCTTCACATCTGAAACTGGAGGCGCACCTTTTCCACCATGATGGCTTTGCCCATCAGGTCTGTGGCATTAAGGGCAGTGACAGCCGCCTCAGCCTCTTCGAGAGATTCCATGGTCACGAAGCCGAACCCGCGAGACTCGCGAGTGTGAGGGTCATACATGACCGATGCCTTTTTAACCTGGATATACAGGAGGTTAATATCAGGTCAGATGGCACCACGCAAGCTCTCACTTACCCTACCAATCTTTGCGAAGGCCGCCTCGAGGTCACGTGTGTCAACACGTGAACTCAGGCCAGAGACATGAAGATTATTGCCGGGATTTTGACCACCGGGACCGTCACGGCTGTCGGATGGTTAAAAATGTGCTGATGAGAAGAGCCAGAGAGCACACGCACCCTCGATCGTCGCCATGACCACGTCCGGGACTCCTGCTCCTACTCGAACGTCGCGGCAAGTCAACGCCACCGCCGCGACCTGGTGAGCGTCCACCGTCCCAGGCCTGACTGTCTGCGGTGCCGTTGGCCATGGACACGTCTCCAGTAGGAATGCTGATAGGTGCGCTGTTGGGGGCCATATCTTGTGATTGCCAAGCTGATGCGGGACAAAGGAACGTCAGGCTGTGTCATGGCGGTTGTTGTAATAGGCGAACAGGAGCGACGACAGGGAGACGACGATGATGATGGAAGAGAACATTGAAAATTAGGTGAATAGAGCGCTGGCTGACGAGACAGCTGTGGCGGGCGCCGAGTGTTGATATTGCTCCCTCTGATTCTGATCAAAGAGGTAGGAGAGTAGAGAGAATAGACGACAACGACAAGGCCACGTCGAAGAAACGTGAACTACTGTCGTTGGGAAAGCCGTAAAGACCGCCGACATTTGAACTGAAAGGTTTGTTGGAACCGTTTCTGTCTTATGGTGGCGGCCAAAAAAGTAGAGAAAGTAGAGAAATGAGACGGGTACGGTTGTATAGTAAAGGTCGCCAACGTCGTCGTGGTCGAGGGAGTGGTCGTCGGTGATGCTGAGGACGTACCGTCATCCATGGTTGAAGTTGAGAGTTTGACTTGGTCGTGGTTCCAGTTCAAGTGGCTTTTCCGCGCCTAGCGTTGGCTCATTCCGCCAACACTGCCTGTCCTCGATACTTGGTCCGTGGACTCCCGTTACTTGTGACAGACGCGTGACATGACGCGTCTTGCCTTCTCAACAGCGTGTTGCCCCTCCTGCACCCAACTTACAGTAGCAGACGGCGCATACACATGCCCCCTCGTCGTTCCACCCGTTCTTCCGCAAGACCATCCGCAGAACCAGAGAGTAATCTACCCTCTCATAAGCCAGCTCCCTCTTCCAAGCGAAAGCGATCTAGTGGAGACAACGCTGATATCGAACGGCAAGAAGAGATTGCCCCACCGCCCTCGCGCACCGCGCGCCACTCATCTTCCAAACCAACCCCTTCTGTGCCAGTGTCTCGCGCATCTTCAAGGCAGAGGAGCGTTTCGCGCCAGGGACGGGACACTGATGCCGGGGATGGCGAAGGAGAGCCGTCTCATCCAACGAAGCGATCACGCCCATCGTATGAACTGGAGAATGTCCACGAAGAGGATGAGGAGGAAGATACAAAGCCAAGGCTCAGGACACGGGGCTCAACTTCCAGGCCGGTAGGGTCTTCTGCCAATCGGAAGACTGGCAAGGAGCAGGCCGTCCCTACCGAGGACGATCCCCAAGAACAGGTCTTGGCTAAGCCGACATCGCACACTCAATCCACTAGGAAAAGTAGCAGCTCCTCTAAGCCACCTACTTCCGGGCGTAGTGGCCGCCAGTCTCGGTCAGCAGCTGTGAGTGTAAAGGCTGAGCCCCCCGACGAGCCCACCTTGGAGGACACTCGTGACGGTGATGATGGAGAGATCGAGATCCCAGCTAACTCCCAACGAAAGACGGCCAAACGATCATCTCGGAAAGCGAAATCACCTACGCCTCCTCAATCCGTAGGGGAGGAAAATTCTGGCGATGAAACAAATAACGGAGAAAGCGCCACAGCTGTCGTACCTAACGGCGCTGAGATGCCGAACGATTTGGATGAGCAGTCTACCCCTGTCCCTAGTCCTAAGAAGTTACCTTCCATTACGCCACCAGTCCACGAAGAAGAGAAATCACTTCTCGATGATCTACCGATTTCTCCGTCAAAGGCAAGGCGTGCACCCCCTCCATTGGAGGAACCCCAAGGTCCCAGGTCCCGTCTTGTCATCCACAAATTAGTGCTCGTGAACTTCAAGAGTTATGCTGGTCGTCAAGAAATAGGACCTTTTCACAAGGTAGGCAACGTACCGTGCCGTAGCACCAAAACTAATTATCTGCAGTCTTTCTCCGCAATCGTCGGACCAAACGGTTCCGGCAAATCAAACACTATCGATGCCTTACTTTTTGTGTTTGGTTACCGCGCCAGTAAGATGCGACAAGGGAAACTCTCCGAACTCATACACAACTCGGCACAACACCCCCATCTACAAGAGTGTAGCGTGGAGGTTCATTTCCGCGAGATTATTGATCTGGTATGTATGTTTCTATTAAACAATCGGCGACCGCTTGATCACTGTCTGTTCAGCCTGGCCCCGATGCATTCACTGTTCTGCCGGACTCCGCCCTTGCAGTGGCTCGTACTGCGTACAAGAACAATTCTAGCAAATATACCATCAACGGACGAGCAAGTAACTACAAAGAAGTACAGACGCTCCTAAAAGGCCGCGGCATCGACCTTGACCACAACCGCTTCCTCATCCTCCAGGTAGGTTTGTCGCTATCTGCATTAGTCTCATCTCACTCTAGGTAGGGTGAGGTGGAATCCATTGCGCAGATGAAGCCGAAGGCACCCTCAGAACACGAGGATGGCCTACTTGAATACCTTGAAGATATCATTGGTACATCGCAATACAAGGGACCGATCGATGAAGCGCTGGTTGAAATGGAACGCCTGACGGAGGACCGCACGGAGAAGTTGAATCGCTTGCGACTCGTTGAGCGTGAGAGGAACGCGCTCGAGAAGGAGAAGCGCGAAGCCGAAAACTATCTTCGACTGCAGAATGATCATGTGCGCGCCCAGTCCACCCTTTACCAGTACTACATCTGGCGATGTCTCGTGAGTGAGAAGGAGGTCAAACAAGAAATTGTAGGTGATATTTACTGCGTTTGAGTAGGACTGTATATTGATTCCATCTTCTAGGCTCGTATCGAAAAGGAGCTTGCTGATGAACGGGAGCGTAATAAGGATGACATCGCGCATTTAGATTCGCTCGAAAAGCATTATGCTGAACGTGTTCAGGCTTATGAGGTGCGGCCAGCGATTTGTTGCCAGTGATTCATCACTGACGAAATTGTGGCCCTACACACAGGAAGTCAAGGCTGCCGCTGCCGAGGCTCTCAAAGAGATGGGGGCGTACGAAAAGCAGGAAGTTGGCCTGGAGGAAAAATGCAAACATGCCAATAGTAAGGCCAAGAAGCTCAAGAAGTCGTTTCAAGACGTAAGTCCCTTCGGTGACCTACTTTTGAATATTGTATCGGCTCAGTTGGATTGCCTCAGGATGAGAACGCTCGCAATGACGCGCTCCGTGCCATTCAAGAGAACGCGGCAAAGATGAAGAGCGAAAAGAAGAAAGCAGACGATTTTGAGGCGGACCTCCAGAAGGAAGAAAAGGTGTTGGAGGGCATCCGTGATGGCCTCAAAGGTGTGATCCGTTTTTGTTTAAGCCGACAATGCGCTTATTCGTTCTTCAGACAAGACGCAAGTATTTCATGACCAGATCGAGCAGAAACAGAAGGAGCTTCAGCCTTGGAAGACGAAGGTCAACCAGAAACAGGCCGAAATCGACGTCAAAACAAGTGAGCGTGACATGTTGATCAAAAAGGCCGAGACCATCAAGCAAGCCAGCGCGGAGGCCCACGAAGCGCTCGAGAACCTGAGGAATGACCAGAAAATCAAGGTGTGTGTTCTTGACCAAGCTGGAATATCCACAGTACTTATCACGCGCACAGATTGGCGAGCTCGAAACCCTCAAACATAGGAAACAATCGCTCCAGCAGGAATCGAACACCGCTCAACAGAGAGTGCAGGTAAAAAGGATCCTCTGCGGCCCGTCCCGAACCACTGATATGAGAGTGGTCGTGCGTAGGACCTAACTATACGCGTCAATCAACTTCGCGCGCAAGCAACTTCCACAAGGCAGAGGATCGAAGAGGCGAAAGCGTCGCAGGCAGCCAGCACCTCCCAAAATAAGGTCCTGGACAGTCTGACCCGGTTGAGGAACTCTGGTCGAGTCAACGGGTTTCACGTAAGTCATCCAGTTCATTTGTTGGACAGCACTCATAATGCATCTCAGGGGCGACTGGGAAGCCTTGGAACCATCCCTGATAAATACGACGTTGCAATCACGACCGCATGCGGTTCTCTCAATAACATGGTCGTGGACACTGTGCAGCAGGGTCAAACCTGCATCGAATACCTCCGAAAACAAAACGTCGGCCGTGCGAATTTCCTTGTGCTCGAGAAGATCGACGAGACGAACGGCATGCGACCCATCCAGACTCCAGAGAACGTCCCACGTCTGTTCGACCTCGTCAAGCCAAAGGAAGCAAGATTCGCTCATGCATTTTACAAGGCGCTGCGCGATACCCTGGTCGCCCAGGATCTCGCTCAGGCGAATCGCATTGCCTTTGGCGCGCGCAGGTGGCGAGTCGTCACCCTCGCAGGAGAGCTCATCGACTCATCGGGCACCATGTCTGGTGGTGGGGCGAAGCCCAAGGGGGGTGGAATGAACTCGAAGCTTGCCGCTGATGCGGTGCAACCCGAGGTGCTACGAAGGTATGAGCAAGACTGCGAGTCTGCCGCTGTACAGCTCGCAGAGGCCACCGACGAGCTTCGAGCAGCCGAAGCGGAGCTGGAGACCGTGGCAAGGTCAGGGCCACAGATCAACCTCGAGATTGACAAGGTAAACCTTGACATCCAGAACGCCGGGAAGCGCGTGATAGAAGCTGAAAAGCGTGTCCGTGACCTCAAGTGAGCATATGTCTCGTCCCGATTCGTAAAGTGATCCCAGCCTTGAACCACTCTTAGGGCCCAGAACAAACCGGATGCCGGTGATGTATCTCGGATCGCCTCCCTGGAACGGGAGATCGCCGCCGCTGAAAGCGAGTTGGAAAGCTTGCAGTCACGCTCGGGTACGATCGAAGAGGCGATCAAGGCGCTTGAGAAGAAAATTCTCGACATTGGTGGCTCCCGGCTCCTGGCGCAGAAGTCGAAAGTCGACGGCCTGAAATTGCACATTAGCCTTGCGAATGACGATATCACCAAAGCCGAGGTGGCCAAGGCCAAGGCAGAGAAAGACTCTGTGAAGCTACAGAATTCCACAGCAGGGAATCGCCAAGCTTTGAAGGAGATCGAAGCCGAACTCGAGAAGCTGAACGAGTCGCTGCAGGAGGTCAAGGACTACGTTGCCGACATCCGAGCAAAGGTCGAAGCTGCACAAGCTGAGGTAGAAAACTCGAAAGACGACCTGGAGAACCTCAAGATAGAACTTGACGAGAAAACAGAGGAGGTCCAGGCTTTCCGTGCTAAAGAGGTGCAAAGATCCCACTCGCTAACTGTATTCTGCTAACCACGCATGTGAAAGGTGGAACTTACGCAAAGACTCAATGACAAGAAGACCGAGCTGAAGGAGAATAGAAACACCATGGACCGATCGCAAGCAGAGCATGATAAACTGCGTCTCGAAGATGTCGAGTGAGTTGACTGCCTTCCCGTCCGTCCCAGTTCTCATTCGTTGGTAGCGATGAGGAAGATGAGGATGAGGATAATCAAGGGGGCGACGGCGACGTGCAGGGCGAAAACGGGAATGAAGGCCAGGCCTCATCGACAAAACACGGGAAAGGAGAGAACGATACCGATCCTGTCGTGAAGACCGAAGAAGGGCATGAAGCCGCACCGAGCAAAAAGTCTCGTCAGCACCACAAGACACCCTCGAGCGAGCTTCATATCTACAGCGCTGCAGAGTTGTCTCGGCTCAACCAGCGTGAACTCCTCGGCGACGTCCAACTCCTCGATGGTCTGTTCATCTTAGTAATTTACTAGCACCTGCTAATGTTCTCATTTCCAGAGCAACTGAAAAGGAGTAAGCCGAACATGGCCGTGCTGAAAGAATATCAGAGACGCGAGGAAGAGTTTCTTCGGCGCGCGAAGGATCTCGATGAGACGACTGCCCTCCGTGATGCTGAGAAACAGAAATATGACTCTTTGCGGAAGCAGCGGCTCGACGAATTCATGGCCGGCTTTAGTACGATCTCCCTCAAGCTCAAGGAGATGTATCAGGTCAGTGCCGTCATCTCTCGGCTACGGGAACCACTGAACACAGTACCTGGTAGATGATCACGCTCGGAGGGAACGCCGAATTGGAACTCGTTGATAGTATGGATCCGTTCTCCGAGGGTATTATCTTCAGTGTCATGCCGCCTAAGAAGAGCTGGCGTAATATCTCCAACCTGTCTGGAGGCGAAAAGGTATCATGTTTATTCTTATCTACTACATACCGATTTACTAACGTCGTTTATAATATAGACTCTCAGCTCACTAGCACTCGTCTTCGCACTGCATGTCTTCAAGGTACGTGGTACATACCCTCATCTACTTATACCGTCTAATGGGGCTACACACAGCCAACGCCACTATACTTTATGGACGAGATTGATGCCGCTCTAGACTTCCGGAATGTCTCCATCGTTGCCAACTACATTAAGGACAGGACAAAGAACGCCCAGTTCATAATTATCTCACTCCGAAACGACATGTTCGAGCTCAGTCACCGACTCATTGGCATTTACAAAACATCTAATCAAACTAGAAGTGAGGATCTCATAATTGAAATACTCGACCGGGAACTAATTCCATGCTCAACTTGCAGGTATATCTATTGACAACCGTTCTCTGCATGCGCCACCACCGATGAGCACTGTAACACAATAGCCTGTATACCTTAGTCGTTATATCCTCAAGATTTGGCCTGTCGCTGCACTGACCTGTAATTGTACGGCATTTGTAACAGGAATGTGGACAATAATATACCTTCATGCTTTCGCATTTCTGGTCCGCGTGACAATCTTGTAATACACAACAGTGGAGCTTACTCGAGCCGCTTACTCGAAGACGCATTATCCTGCTGGAAAACTGTTGGACTCAACCTAGCTCGGGCACATTGTTCCACCTATCAAAGCACACAAGATCTCGAGCGTGAGCACGACAATTGGGTCGACGGGGTCAGCAACAAACTCGGTCGACCTGGAGGTTGCGAGAGTAAACAGGCAAAGGCGAGGAGAAAAGATCAGGAAGTCAAGAAGCGGGCATGCCAAGTCGACCTTCACGACTACTACACTCACGTGTGGATGACGCCGCATTGTCCGCTATCCTTGCGAGCTGCCAGCAGCACACACGCCGGTCTCTAGGAGTTTCGCAAGCGGGTGCATCACAGACCGACCGTTCTTCGAGGTTCCTTTCGCCACGAATTTCAAAAACGAACAAGACAACCTGCTTAATACTGTGCTTTACATTTTACGAGTACATGTGTCTGGCCTTTGTCTGTTTCTGCGTCGAGAGTATCACTCTTCACTTAGGCGTTTCTCTAGATGATGGTTGCCAAATTGGAGTCATAGCCAATGCACTGAATGGCCTCATAAACCATTTTCTGAGAATATCACTGCGTTTCCCAAGACGATCGCCAATACAATATCTGGACGCACCTCTTCACCAGCTCGAAACACCGCACTCACGACCGTGTAAGGAATATCATCGTTCGGGTGGCCCGTCAAATATTCGATGACTTCTGTGGATTCAGGTTCCCGCTTGAGTTTTTTTCGTAGGATGATACGTGCTTTGAGAGCACGAGGTACAGCTCCATTCCGACCATTGCCGACAATACGTCTCATCCAGATGTTCTTGCACTGCACCCGAAGTTAAAGACATCATGTGACAAGCCTCCAGCACACTTACAACGGAGGGGAGCCCATTCAAGTTCCAATCGAGTTCTACCGGAGGAAGATGAGACTTTACATATTCGCCTTGATAATGAAGAAGCCCATCACGCGATGAAAACACGTGAAAGGTATGGCCATCATCTCGGGGTGTCAAAACCGTGGTCGGGAGACGGAGTACAAGCCCAGGTTTCCCGGGGGACGTTGGGACATATGGTTGTGCCGTGATGTCCGCACAGAGGAACTTCTTGTAACCCGAGATCCTGTCGCATTGGGGCCACTCACCCCTCCATTGGCCTCCAAACCTCCTGGCAAAAGTTTGCCATGGAATCCCCGGTGTCTCACCCGCGCGAATTATTTCGTCCCGGGTGAGTTCAAATGGCAACACACTTGCGCGTGTGAATATTTCCGCCAAGGAGATACCATTGATGAACCATTTACTAGTAGCGCCTCGTCGTGGAGCGGGCGCAAATGGAACAGGAACATTTCTCTGCCCGGCGCTCCTCTGGCTGGAAGTCATATCGGACAGACTGTGGACACTACAGGAATTGACCCCTCAAGTGAGGCCTCGTCTACAAATGAATTAGGACGAATTGTGCGTACGGGCTAGCTGTTTGTTGACTCGGAGGGCTGCGAGGAGAAGATACCCCAATTAAGTTTTGTGCAGGCTCGGATTCCCCACGTGGTGCTGAGTCGAGGCTATCGGGCGGTGATGTACAAGGCCCTGTAGAACTACTGGAGCATGGCCCTTCGATGAGGGCTTGCGACTCGGCAATGGGCGCTACCTATGATATACGGTCAAACGTCTCAATCAGTCGATCAGTTTGAAAAGTAGTATTTAGCAGGGCTGGCATACCGGCTGGGCCTGCAGCTCGGTGACAGCCAATCTATTTCGTGCAAAAAATGATGACAACTGAGGGACATTTAGGTCAGCTCGATAGCACATGTCTCCATACCGAAAATATTTAAATGTGACGTACAGCAGGTGATGTAGAATGTACAGAAGCATCCCATGGCATGAGATTGAGACCAGAGGTCTGTGGGCAGTGAGCAGCATCGGCACGGGTGTCTTCTTCGCCCATCAGCTCGGATAGTATGCTGCGATACCTTGATGCTCGCAATTTTTCTACATTCTTGGCAGCTATTTCTGCCTCTTTGTCTGCCTCCAAGATGAGGCAGCACAACCTTGCCTGAGCCAACAAGCACTGCATTTCCTCCATGTCCATGTCCCCTGTTTTCTTAACCCAGACTCAATCAAGGGCAGGTGCAGGTAAAATAAACACAGTGGGTTGTGGGACAATGATCAATGAAATTTAATGAAATGGCATAAACATCGCACTCCGCTGCCCCTAACTAAGGTCATATCTTACCATATCTGCCATGCGAGCATAAAATAATAATAGAAATCAATTAATTGTCACCCTTTATTGACAGGAGTTCTTGCCTCGTTCAGCCACACGAGACAACAACCACGGTGTGTAAACCAGTATAATTCCCGTGGCTTCCACCATTTCTAGGGTTGATCTGTTCCCCCGGTTTAGACAAAATGCCCAACAAAAATCAAACAGTTTTATGGGTTTTGGAGAGAATCATTCTTTCTATGTGAAACCCATTCAGTGACCTCATGTTTTGTGATATATCATATATTATGTGCATTTGAACTACATCTGGTTGTGCTGACGTTCAAGCTTCAAGTTTAGTGTTCGTCACTGGGCAACTATCGGCACACCGGTATCTCGCTTGTCTCACACAATACTTAAACAGGTATTACCTCCTCTCACTGACGCGGGAGATTTTCCTCGATGAAGGGAGGGAAGGAATTGATGCTGCTGTCGGGAGGGCAACTCTTTCAAGGTCACTTGGAGAGCGACACCAGGGTACCAATCATCGAGTGCTTCGACAACAGCAATCCCCTCCACGGTGGGGTTAGGGTTAGTGCGCCATGCAGCGTTCGGTCTTTCTGTTCCCAAATGGCCAAATGGGCACAATATCAGAGCTAACAAACAAGCCCCTGCGCCCAGCCCCGATAGAATGCCAGTGGGTTCGAAAATGCCAGTCACCGTCACCGAGAGCACAAAATAACCGATCTTCTTCACACCTCACGCCACACCTGACTCTAGTTGGCTGGAGTCATGGATAATCAGCGCATGTGAAGTCAAGAAAAGAGAACAAATGCTAATGTATGGAGCATTGCCACTAGCCGATGATACGTGACTAGAACTCGGACATGCAGATCTACAGGTCTTCACACCGAGAATTTTGCTGAACTCTACGTGAACAGTAACTTGAACGTGATGTTTGGCCATCATATGATTCATGTCACGTACTAGTACTTTCGATTTGCAGTAGGTATACACCATTATTGATTAAGCCCCTCTTCGAGATAAAGAATAACTGAATAACTCGACGCAGTGTCGTTGGCAAGAAAGATGTGCCCCTCCACTCTCTCTTCCTGAACTCCCACCGCTCAGGCTCAGGACACTCTCCCAGCCCGCGGTGCTTGTTTCCCTGATGGTCGCCTCCTTGGGGTGCGGCGGCTAACATTTGTAGTTGCTGTGTCATCTGGTGTTCGAGAACATCGGGCCCACAAACTGCTGCGATAAGGCCCAAGAACGAAGGAGACGGATTAAGCGGACGCAAGCAGGCCGACGAAGAACGGGGGGATCTATGGTGTGTGTATTGAAATCGATGATTACGTGGCGTGGCAGTACTTGGCAGTTCCATTTTCATCGCGTCTGATGAATGCCATCCCGCTTGTGTAATCTCTCCACACACGTTGGGTTTACCTCATATCGATGGCGATGGCGCTCCCACGCGCCACCGACTCACCGACTCCGCCGTACAGCTTAAGTACACGCGACCATTCGCTATCCTCCTGGAAAACGGTCAGGCGCAGCCCCAGGCGCCTTGTTCCGCCCATATGAGTACGTGAGATCTCGGGCATAAACTCGACAATTGGGTCGACAGGGCCAGCAACAAACTCGGTCGACCTGGAGGCTGCAAAAGTAAACAGGTAAACTTGAGGGCGTAAAAAAAAGATCTGGAAGTCAAGACATGAAGTCGACATTTGTCGATGATGCCACATTGTTCGCTATCCTTGCAAGCTGCCAGCAGCGCACACGTTGGTCTCTATGGGTTTCACAAGTGGGTGCATCACCGACCGACCGTTCTTCGAAGTTCCCTTCGTCACGAATTTCAAAAGGGAATGTACCTTGCTTTATATTTTACGATTTTACAAGTACATGTATCTGGCCTTTGTTTGTTTCCGCGTCGAGAGTATCACCCTTCACTTAGGCGTTTCTCTGGATGATGGTTGCCAAATTGGAGTCATAGCCTATGCATTGAATGGCCTCATAAACCATTTTCTGAGAATGTCACTGCATTTCACAACACGATGGAAAGGCACATAAATTTTGGACGCACCTCTTCGCCAGCTCGAAATGCCGCACTAACGACCCTGTAAGGGATATCATTGCTCGAATCCCTCATCAGATATTCGACGACTTCAGTGGAAGAGGGTTCCCGCTTGAGTTTTTTTCGAAGAATGATACGTGCTTTGAGAGCATGAATTGCAGCGCTATTCCGACCCTTGTTAGCGATACGTTTCAACCAAATATCCTTGCACTACACCCAAAGTTAGAGACAGTAGCACAAAATATCATGTGACGAGCCTTCGACACACTTACATTGTGAAAGAGGTCATTCCAATCGAGTTTTACCTGAGGAAGATGAGACCTTGTGTATTCGCCTTGATAGTAAATAAGGCCGTCACGCGATGAGAATACGTGAAAGGTATGACCATCATCTCGGGGTGTAAAACTCGTAGTCGGGAGACGGAGTACAAGCCCAGGTTTCCCAGGGGACGTTGGCACGTATGGTTGCGCAGTGATGTCCGCACAGAGGAACTTTGTGTACCCGGGGACCCTGGCACTTTTGGGCCACTCACTCCTCATGTGGCCTCCAAATTTCATAGAAAATGTTTGCCACGGAATCCCCGGTGTCTCACCCGCACGAACTATTTCGTCCTGGGTGAGCTCGAATGGCACCACACCCGCACATGTGAGTATTTCCGCCAAGGGGGTACCATTGATGGACCCTCTAGCGCGTCGGTGTGAAGCAGACACAGATGGAACAGGAACATTTCTCTGCCCGGCACGCCTCTGGCCGTCAGCCATGTCGGATAGACTGTGGACACTACAGGAATTGACCCCTCAAGTGAGGGCTTGTCTACGAATGCATAAGGAATGAATTGTGCATACAGGATAGCGGTTTGTTGACTCCGAGTCGGACGGCTGCGAGAACATGCTCCAATTAAGTTTTGCGCAGACTCGGATTCCCCACGTGGCGCTGAGTTGAGGTTTCTGCTATCGGGCAGTGATGTACGGGGTCCTGTAGAGCTGCTGGAGCATGGCCCTTCGATGAGGGCCCGCGAATGGGCAACGGTCGCTGCCTACGATATATGGACAAGTGTCTCAATCAGTCAATCGATTTGAAAGGTGTGTAACAGGGCTAGCACACCGGCTGGGCCTGTGGCTCGTTGACAGCTAGTCTATTTCGTGCAAAGAATGATGACAACTGAGGACATTTAGGTCAATTCGATAGCACATGTCTCCAAACTGAAAATATTCAAATGTGACGCACAGCCGGTGATGTAGAAAGCACCGAAGTATTCCACGGCATGAGATCGAGACCAGAGGTCTGTGGGCGGTGAGCAGCATTGGCACGGGTGTCCCCTTCGCCCATCAGCTCGGAGATTATGTTGCGATACCTTGATGCTCGCAAAATTTCTGCATTCTTGGCAGCTATTTCCGCATCTTTGTCTGCCTCCGAGACAAGGTAACGCAACCTTGCCTGGGCCAACGATTTCCGCATCTCCTCCATGTCCATGTACCCTGTTTTCTTAACTCAGACTCGATCGAGGGCAGGTGAGATGAAACCGGTGGGTTGTGGGATGATGATCGATGATCGGATCGCAGTCCCACATCCCCACACTCCGCTGCCTCCAAGGTCGCTTCTTACCAAATTGCCACGCGATTATAATATAATAGAAATCAATTAATTGTTACCCTTTATTGGCAGGCAGGATGCGGTGATGCTCCGAGACTGCATCTGTCGGGTCAGCATGAGAATGGGTGTGACGGCGCGTGACGGTTGAGAAAGGTTGCGATGCCCTGTTACAACGCCTTCTGCCTCTGCATGTCCCAGGACAATGCCGCGCCCTCTTGATGGGCCTCAAGACGAAGAACGGGTGGACTGATCGACGGAAGAATGGCGGATAGGTCCCAGGTGCGTGGTTGCTTCTCGTGCTGATACCGTTTGACTGACTTGACTTTTGCATGGCCAGGGTTTTTCTTGTTTTGTGGCGGGCGTCGGTGTCTTTGGCCTCAACAGGCCTTTTCGAATTGAAGATTTGATCCTCAGTCGGCCCCGCTCCTGGGTAGGGCCCCTACCCAAGTGGAAAAGGACGTCTTCGCGTGACACCTTTCGCGACGGCCAATCAAGCTCATGTTCGCCCTCGTTTGGGCCCCTGCAGCAATGCTTTGGGCCTGCGCTCGCCCTGTCGCAGAGCCTCGTGCCCACTCCTGCGTTTGCCGCTGTTCGGGCTTCCTCGCGGTAGCGCCTCGCGTTCGGGCTCGCTCTCTGGTGGTAGCGCTTCGGGTTTGCGCTTGCCCTTTTGCGGCGGCTCGTGCACGCACTTGCCTTCTCACGGCAACCTCTCGACTTCGCGCCTGGTCTGCCTCGCACCCAGGAAGCCAACGCCTCGGGCTTAGCGGCCGTGGCTCCCTTAGCCTCGCCAGCGGGTCCGACGCCAGCGGTACCCTCAGCCAGGGCAGGTGCAGCGCACACGATCGGCAGCGCTCTTCTTCATTCATGCGCGTCCACGCCCGAAGGTTCGACTTCCCAAGTTTCTGCGTCCATGGCCATGCATGCGAGCATGAGACTGTCAAGGTCTCCGGGGCTCCAGGGAGGACAGGTGAGTCAGTCAATGCCGACACTTCCCCTGATTTCTCCAGGTCTTCTGCGAGCAAGTTGGGCGGCTTCAAGCGTTCAGGTTGGAGGTTGGTGGCGCACAATTCGGAGGCGGCGCCCTCTCCTGGCGGGTTCTCGCGCGCGAGGGTGTCAAATGGTGACTGATCGAAGGACAAGATGGGAAAGACGAAAATTTGTGAAATACATGGGGAAGCATACTGCTCGCTCCACGCACATGGTAAGGGTATGTTTGCTATCCCTCGAGCATTATTACTGACCCTGAACAGGTGTCCAGATCGACGATGACGACACTCGGGCTGGGCCACGGATCGGGGCGCACACGGACAACCTCGTCAAGAACGGGCCTTTGCGCCTGATGCGCGCAGACATAGGCCTTCGGATCATCTGGCTCTGGCTTCGAAACGATGGGGCCTTGCGTTTGTGGGTCGGGGAGGAGGGCGTTCATGCGCCACTCCTATAGGTGCCTTGCCCTCGAGTGCGCGCGTCGATGTCAGGCCCATGTGGCCCGTCACGCGCTGCGACGCCTTGTCCCCGAGCGACTCCAATAGCCCTCCAAACTACGGTAGGGGCTAGGATCTGTTTGGGTGATGGGTGAGTGGTCCCGCGCAGCCTCGTTTGGTGGCGGTGGCGTGTCATGTGGCTGCGGCTCCAAATCCGCGCCACGATCTGGTCAGCGTCACGCTTGGCGAGCGCTGCGTCCTAGCAACCTCCAGGATATTGGGTGGTGGTGATCATGAAAAGGTGAGTGATCCGGTGTTCTCTTGCGTGGCAAGGTAGCTGACCCCAGGTTCTTGCAGTTCGACATGAGGACCCATGTCCCCCTCGACACTGGCTTTTCCCTGGCGGCACCATCCTCCCCTCCACCTCGAGCAGTTGGTCGTCCTCCCCCCCCATCAAAGTCTCTGGCTCCGCGCCTTCAAGATGCGTGCGAGCATGCATCTTCGGGTCGGCGACTCCTCCTTGTGTTGAGTCCGGCTGCACGTCGACTGTTTGCATGTGAGCGACTCCTTCGAGGGTGTCTGGCTTGCCCGGTACAGTATTCGGGGTGATGACTTCCCCTGACATTGAGTCCGGCTCCGCATGAGCGACTCCTTCGGGGGTATTCGCGTTTGGGTCGCCTGGCTCCACAGCACCAGTTTGTGCATGAGCAGCCTCTTCGATGGCATCTGGCTCGCCTGATATCGCCTGCAGTTCCGCGCCGACTGTTTGCGCGTGAACCTTGGGGTCTGGGGTTTCTTGGTGCTGCCAGGACAAGTCCGCCTCCGCGACGATGATTTGAGCGTGGTTGACTCCTTCCTCGGCCAGCAAACAACCCTCCCCTTAAAATCGGCGGCATGGGTGGCATCCATGGGGCTGCTCTCGGGCTGCTCTGCTGCACCCGACTGCCCTGCGGCTGGCGCCGTCGCCGGTACTCCTTCGGAGCGCGACAATCGCGGGCACGGTGGCCCCCCTCTCTGCAGCTGTGGCATTTGCCCTTGCGTTGCCTTCTCCTGCCGCTCTCCCGACCTGTGGCTGCAGGGGGTTCTCTGGTGAATCCCTCTTTACTTCTGCTCTCTTCCTGTCCTGGCTGACCAAGCTCTTCAACGAGTCAGTCCCGTCACGCTTTCGCCGTTCGGCAGTCAGGTATGCAAAGTAATGTTATGGCTGCGAGCCTCGAGGACAGGCCGCAGGGTCTTCACGTTCCCATTCCTTGGTGGCTTCTCTTTCCGCGTTCGTGCCACGTGATTGGCCGCGTCCTTGAGAGGACGCGCAGTCGTCCCATCGAAGTGGCCCCTTCGGCAAGTGGCCAATCTGGCCTCTCGGATAATGCATGGCAAGGATGATGGCCCAGGTATTGCCATCTTCAAGGAAAGTGACTGTGACGGGGAGTACCAGGAAATGACATGACATTGGAGTGTAGTTTGATACGTTGCAGCAATACCGTAGTAGCTGATAATACTAGAACTCGGGCATACAGATCTACAGGTCTACACATCGTGAAATTTTCTGAACACTACATGATATTTAGTCACATCACCTACTTTTGCAATAGGTGTACAGTACCCCGTTCAGCCGCTCTTTGGGATAAAGAATAATAACCCGACGCAGTGTCGTTGGCAACAAAGATAGGCCCCATCACTCCCTCTTCCCAGGCTCATACACTCCCAGCCCGCAGTGGGTAGCTGTTCTCGTGAATCTTGGATAGGTGCTCGTTCCCCGATCATCGCCTCCTTAAGGCGCGGCGGGTGAAACATTTGCAGTTGCTGTCTCATCTGCTGTTTCTCCCTTTTCGTCGCGTTCGATGAATGCCATCACGTTCGTGTGCAATCTCTCCACATACATTGGGTTCACCTCGTGTCGATGAGGATGGCGCTCCCACACGGTACCAACTCCGCCGTAGAGCCTACATATGCGCGACCGTTCGCTATTCCCATGGAAAACGGTCGGGCGCAGCCCCAGGCGCCTCGTTCCGCCCATATGAGTACGCAAATCTCGGGCATGAACACGACAATTGGGTCGACAGAGCCAGCAACAACCTCGGTCGACCTGGAGGCTGAAAAAGTAAACAGGTAAACTTGAAGGCGAGGAGAAAAGATCAGGAAGTCAAGACGAAGGCATGCCAACTTGAAGTCGACCGTCGTGACCAGTCACCAGTGCACCCACGTGGCGATGACGCCACATTGTCCGCGATCCTTGCAGTTGCCGGCAGCACACACGTTGGTCTTTAGGAGTTCCGCAAGTGGGTGCATCACCGGCCGACCGTTCTTCGAAGGTCCTTTCGCCACGAATTTCAAGAAGGAGCGAGATAACCTGCATAATACTGTGCTTTACATTTTACGAGTACATGTGTCTGGCTTTGTCTGTTTCTGCGTCGAGAGTATCACTCCTCACTTAGGCGTTTCTCTGGATGATGGTTGCCAAATTGGAGTCATAGCCTATGCATTGAATGGCCTCACAAACCATTTTCTGAGAATGTCACTGCATTTCACAACACGATGGAAAGGCACACAAATTTTGGACGCACCTCTTCGCCAGCTCGAAACGCTGCAGCAACGGCCTTAAAAGGAACCCTATCGTCCGGGTGGCTCATCAAATATTCGAGGACTTCAGTGGAGGAGGGTTCCCGCTTGAATTTATTTCGCAGAATGATGCGCACTTTGATAGCACGATATGCCGTTGATTGCGAACCAGCACCAGTGATACGTTTCAACCAAGTTTCCTTGCCCTGCACCCAAAGTCAGAGACATACAATATCATGTGACAAGCTTTTGACACACTTACAACGGAGGAGAGGTCATCCCAACCGATTTCTACCGGAGGAAAATGAGACATTGTGTATTCGCCTTGGTAATGGAGAAGGCTGTCGTGCGATGTCATTGAAAACACGTGGAAGGTATAGCCATCATCTCGGGGTGGAAAATCCGTAGTCGGGAGACGGAACACAAGCCCGGGTTTCCCGGGGGACGTTGGCACATATGGTTGCACAGTAATGTCCGCACAGAGGAACTTCGTGTACCCGGAGACCCTGGCACTTTTAGGCCACTCACTCCTCGTTTGACCCCCAAATTTCATGGAAAAGGTTCGCCACAAAATCCCCCGCGTCTCATCCGCACGAACTATTTCGTCCCGGGTGAGCTCGAATGGCATCACACTCGCGCGTGTGAATATTTCCGCCAAGGGGGTACCATTGATGGACCCTTTGCTAGTAGCGCCTCGTCGTAAAGCGGATGCAGATGGAATAGGAACATTTCTCTGCCCGGCGCTCCTCTGGCTGTCAGCCACGCTAGACAGACCGCCGTGGACACTACAGGGATTGACCCCTCAAGTGAGGGCTCGTCTACAAAATGCATTAGGAACGAATTGTGCATACGGGCCAGCAGTTTGTTGACTCGGAGGGCTGCGAGAAGAACATGCCCCAATTAAGTTTTGCACCGACTCGGATTCCGCGTGTGACACTGAGTTGAGGTTTCTGCTATTGGGTGGGGGTGTGCAGGTTCCCGTAGAACTACTGGAGCATGGCCTTTCGATGGGGGCCTGCAACTCGGTAACGGTTGCTGCCTATGATATATGGTCAAACGCCGCAATCAGTCAATCGATTTGAAAGCATGTCTCAGGGCTGGTACAACCGGCTGTGTGGTGGCCCCATGACGCGGTACCTTTCGGCGGCGCAAGTCCCGGCCGCCGAGGTCACGGAGCTGGCCTTCCAGAGCGTCGATCTGAGCTCGCAGGCCGCGGATGGTCTTATCCGCGTCATGCTTGATGCCATCCCTTTCATCGCGCAGGCGGGAGATCTCGTCATCCGCAGAGGCGAGTTTACGACGAGTGTCCTCGAATTCCTCGCGCACAGTGACGAGTTCACGTCGCAGCGACTCGTTGATGTCGCGCAACGTGGTGGCCTCCGTGGTGAGGCCGCCGCGGATAGAGCTCACGCGTTGATCCTCGGCGCGAGTGAGAGTGTCGTCCTTTTTAATGACGGACAACATGTAGTGAAGTGCCCAGCCCGCGCACGTCGAGCAGGCGTTGGCCTCGTGTGTGACGATACGGGCCATGGAGTTGTAGCTCCACGGGCCGTGGTTGGCATCGTCAAGTTGAATCGTAGGGGCAGGCGGAACGGTGGCATTGGTGGACATGGTGTGAGCACGAGGAGCTGTGTGTGGGGTAAAATGGCAATAAAAATTAAATTTTTTTATTGCACGGCACGATCAATCTGGCTTATCGTGAGTGATCATCGGCTTCATTATTATGATGATATGCCCCTACGAGGCAGATCGAGCGGGTCCCCAACGCCAATACTAGTCGTAGATGGGCGTCCAAGGCGTCCAAGGCCTGCAAGGACTTGCAGGTCTCATGTGATTCCCAGGTGGTGTCACTCATCATAATGTTCCAGTGTACCTGCCAGTGGGACGATAGTTGGTTGTCCTCCCAGTCTCCCACTTGTGGGCGAGGATCTCCTCGACGAGCCATTCCCGGTCCCACGATGCTCGGAGAACTGGAACCTAAGGTCTAATCCTCAACTTGAAGTCCAAGTCCTCAATGTCTGGCCATCTGAATACATTGGGGAAAACTTCCCGCGTTAGCGAGACATAATACCGAAACAAGCGGAGTTATCGCTAGTGTGATCACTTGATGCACAATGGTTGCCGTATCATGATGCTAGTATAATTCCCGTGACTTCCATTTCTAGTGTTGATCTATTCCGTTCAGACAAAATACCCAACAAAAATCAAACAGTTTTACGATTTTGTAGAATAGTCTTTCTTTCTATGTAAACCTATTCGACCCTTAGTGTCTTCGTGCACTATACAGCGTTCGTCAGTCACCGTCCCTGAGACCACAAAATATCCGATCTCCTTCACACCTCATGCCACACCTGCCAGTGACTCTACTTCGATTGGCTGGAGTTATGGGTCATCGGCGCATGCCAAGTCAGGAAAAGAGAACGCATGCTAACGTAACGTAGCGCCGTTACCAGCCGATCGGTGATACTGTACCAGAACTCAGGCATGCAGATCTACAGGTCTACAAGAAAATTTCTGAACTCTACGCGCTGTTTGGTCACATCACCTACTTTTACAGTAGGTGTACATGTACACCGTTAAACCACCTCTTCGAGAAAAAGAATAACCCGACGCAGCGTCGTCGGCAAGAAAGATGGGCCCCTTCCCTTCCTCTTTCCGGGCTCATACACTCCCACCACTCAGACTCAGGACTCTCTCCCGGCCCGCGGTGGGAAGCTGTTCTCGAGAACTTTGGATAAGTGTTTGTTCCCCGACCATCGCCTCCTTGGGGTGCGGCGGCTGGAACATTTGCAGTTGCTGTGTCATCTGCTGTTCGAGAACATCGGGTGCACAAGCTGCTGCGATAAGACCCAGGAACGGAGGAGACGGATTAAGCGGACGCGTGCAGAATTCTGGGTGCGCCTGTAGGCCAACGAAGAACGGGTGGTCTGTAGTGTGTGTATCGAAATGATGGTTACGTGGCGTAGCACGGACAAGCAGTGCGGATGACGTACTTGGTAGCTCCATTATCTGCATGCGTTCTCCCTTTTCATCGCGTCCGATGAATGCCATCCCACTTGCGTGTAATCTCTCCACATACGTTGGGTTCACCTCGTATCGATGGCGATGGCGCTCCCACACGGTACCGACTCCTCCGTAGAGCTTACGTATGCGCGACCATTCGCTATCCTCCTGGAAAACGGTCGGGCGCAGGCCCAGGCGCATCGTTCCGCCCATATGGGTACGCGAGATCTCGGGCATGAATATGATGATTGGATCGACAGGGTCAGCAACAAACTCGGTCGACCTGGAGCCTGTGGAGAGTCAACACGATTTGAAGGAAAGGGGAAAGGATGGCAAACCAGGGAGGTTTAAGACGTGGCGTGCCCACTCAACCACCGCAAGCTGGAATCCAAGGCAAATACCGAGAAAAGGTATATTCTGCTCGCGCGCCCATTTGATCGCCAGAATCATACCCTCAATGCCGCGCTCACCGAACCCACCAGGGACAAGGATACCGCTGGAGAGAAATGAGAACAGTTATCTCCCGCCAGGCGGGAAAACATTACTTTGCCCCGACAACGATCCGCCATGCGTCGTGGTACTTTTTAGGATTTGCGTCCTGTTGATCTGACTCTAGATCTGATGATTCCACCCACTGGCAGACGAGGTGAATCGTGAATTTGTGACATTTCGTCGGGGAATGGAGGACATACATGGAGGGTTAGTTTGCGGCGGCATTTAAACGCAGAATGCTCCAGAGCTTTTATGACCGACATGTATGAATCTTTCAGGTCTGTGTACTTCCCCACCAATGCGATAGAGACGTGATCAAAGAGACGTTCTTGGCTACAAAGAGAGAGGGTCACGAGTTTCAGCAGACAAAGTGTGGCCGGACCTACTCGGTCGTAATCGCCTTCCAGCGACTTTCTAGCGAGGTGCCGCGCTCAAGCATAGCCGACGTGGGGTCGAGGGCCGGAAGATTGAGCCGATGCTTGAGATATCCCACAATTCCCTGGGACTGGAGCAACAACGGAACGTGGTATACGGACGTAACGTCATGCACGCCGACGACTTGCTCAGACGCAACGTGACAGAACATCCCAATCTTCTCTTTCGTCGCTTTCGCCAGAGGTTGGGGGACAATAAGCCGGCACGCAATCTGTGCCACCCACGCGCGTCAGCTCTAGCTATATATGAACATAAATGAAGATTCGGGAGAGGCGGACCAGGTCGGGCAGCAAACCGAGCCCGCGCAGGGCATGCACGGTTGTCTGTGTTGGCTTCGTCTTCTGCTCTCCGTGCATATCCGGCACGAGAGAGACGTGTATAAGCGCAAAGTTCTCGCGACCGATACGGAACTGGAATTGTCGCAATGCCTCTACAAATGGTGCGGATTCGATATCGCCAACCGTTCCGCCGAGCTTATCATTTACGTGAACAAGAAAAAGGCACGCGAATACATAGAAGTAATACACACCTCAACAATGCAGAGATCCGGCTCTTCGCCCGTTTCATCTACCGGGATCTTAGATACCCTTTCTATCCAGTCTTGAATGGCATCTGTGACGTGAGGGACGATCTTGCAAAGGACGGTTTATCATCAAGGTTTCGGTTGAATCAATCCTGATCGAGCCAATTCACCTGCACAGTCCGTCCTAGATAATCTCCGCGTCGCTACACAGCGCTTCGTGAAAAGTTATGGAAGCTGTCAATTCACCCGTACCTCTTTCTCTATGACTTGTTGATATATCTTTCCAGTTGTGATATTGTTATCCCGGGATAGGGTCACGTCAAGGTACCGCTCATAATTTCCGAGGTCAAGGTCAACTTCACCACCATCATTCAAAACGTAGACTTCGCCTACGAGTGCATGCTTCAGAACGCTGACCCCCAAGCCATCCTAGGACCGCGCTCACCGTGTTCAGTGGGTCTCATGGTTCCCGCATCGACGTTCATGTATGGATCTATCTTAATAGCCGTGACCTTCAGTCCTGACATCTTCAAGAGGAGACCAGTTGAGGAAGCTATTTGCGAGAGTTTCAAACATGGGTTTGCGAAGAGAGGGCTGTAGGGCTCATACCAATAACCCCCTTTCCAATGCCGCTGACGACACCACCAGAAACAATAATGTACTTTGTCATGACGGATAAGGATGGCTAATGCCAGGGGAGAAGGAGAACGGTGGCAGACGCAAAGACGCGTCGCAAATTGAAAAATGACGAAATCAAGGGTTTTCAACCAGGCGCCGTGGCGCCACATCGTCCCAAATGGGGATTGAATAAAATAACATATCAAGTCGCTTCCCTCTCATTCAGAGCAACTGTGCGATGCAGAACACCTAGGGGACTTGACGACGTCTACAGTAACACTAAATAAATATGGCATAATCTCTGTCGGTGACTACTGGAAGTGGTGGGACCAGATCGATCGACTCGACGGTACTTTTCCGAGTTGAGGACCAGAACAAGCGTGGTCGCTATAGATCCTCGGATATAATCAGTCAATGGCAGAAGGCAAGACTGTAACTTAAGACTTCGGGCCCATCTGGTCACCTGCGGAGTGGGCAAAGCCAGCGCTGATCCTAAAAAATATTCGCAGGTGTTGGGTCATCAAAAGCGCTGCAGCCCCTTATCGTTCTCACTACCCCGAAAAAAAAAATGGCACTAGTGCTGTGGCAACAAATTGGAACGGTGCAATTGGACCCATGGGTTGGGTAAAGCCAGTCGCCGCGTCCTGTACCGTTGACTTGGGAAATTAGGTGTTCCAGTCCAAATTGTCCTCGCGGCTACTGCAGTTTTCTCATTCGTCACTACTGTATCCGGGAGAACTGTGGAGAAATCACAATCCATCGATATTCATCCCCTAGGCTCATGAAATGCAGCCGGATTTGGATGTCAGCGCAGCGCACGTTATGACGAGGGAGTTTAGATGATGCCCACTGCAGTTACCATTCGCTACGGTGGTCTAAGATAGTGGATATTGAGGGACTGATTTGTGTACAGTACCGTATCACTGGGCTCTAGTCTCCAGACATTGAGACACGTAGCATGAGTAGGGTTCAGAACTCACAACTTGCCAAGAAAAACACGTTCTGTTGTCATCATCATGATCAGGTGGAAACGGAGGTCATTGGTCCGCCAATTGCCGCCCAAGAGCGTTTTCACAAGGCATCGGTAATTTCCGACGGATTGCCGAGTAACCCGGTCACGGGACTGCAGCGGTCGGGCAAAGTATTTCGGCTGACGCACAGTACGAGAGGAGAGGAGAAGGGTCAGACAGTCGCGAGCGCGACCAACGGACCTTGTTCATACTCTACCACGTCGATTCTCAAACACCGGATGCTCTCGCAAACCTCCCATACGTCGTAGTCACCCTGGGCTGTGGGCAGGTCCGCGGTCCCATCATTGCAAAAGCAAAAGGTCCTTACCGCTCTTTCGTTCCGCCCAGCATTTGGGTACCACCCTCTTCGCCAGTCGCCGCTCTCCTATATCCTCTCTCACCTCTCGTTCATATGCCTTCTTGACTCCACCCATGTCGGAACCCCCCTCACTCGCCAGTCAACCGTCCCTTGACACCCTGAACAGGCCTCCCCCGCTTCGAAAGTGGTCTGATGAGGTTTGGGTACACATCACTAAGCATGTCGGTGTCGGCATCATATGTTCCGTCGCGTATTTCGATCCGTACGTTTCCTTCACCTCATTTTTCTCTGTCGTGAGGGCTCATTTTATCCTCAGGGGGAACTGGAGCGTCGATCTCCAGGCAGGCTCAGATTATGGGTACACACTTCTCTTTGTCATCCTGCTGGCAGGCCTCTTTGCTGTGGTTCTTCAGGTATTTTTCGTCTGCTGCCATTTCGCGTTGCAAAGCAATTCTCATCCATCTGTCCACAGAGTCTAGCATGTAAACTTGGCGTGGTGACTGGGCTAAGTCAGCTGGTTTCCTTTCACGTGACGTTTTACCCACGACCCCTGACTCTGTCAACTTAGACCTTGCATCTCACTGTCGACTCCTGTTTCACAATCGAGCGAAACACACCACATTTTGGCGATGGTTCATCTTATATCCACTATATGTTATCTCGGAAATCGCCATCATCAGTACCGATTTGGCAGAGCTCCTCGGATCGGCAATTGCTCTTAATCTACTCTTTCCGAAACTTCCTCTTTGGGCCGGGGTCCTCCTCACCGCCTTCGATGTCCTCTTGATTCTTGCATTTTCGGACCCTCTCCACGGCCGGCCCGTGCGATCTTTCGAACTCCTCATAGGAATCTTGGTGCGTACTTCATAATAGCCTATGCTACCACCCACATCTCACTCGACGCAGGTATTGGTCGTGTTGGTCTGCATGTGTATCCTTGTTTCAAGGGTTGATGTAGAATGGGGCGATGCTTTCAAAGGATACCTTCCTTCCAAAGGCGTGATCCAGCATGGCAGCCTCTATACCTGTACGAGATTCACTGATCTAACTCCCTAATTTAGCTGTGATGCTAATGCTAAACCCTACAGCTGTGGGGATTATCGGCGCGACGGTTATGCCTCATGGTCTCTTTCTTGGGTCCGCTTTGGCTACGCAAGACCGGGCTTCAGTGAAGCCCGTCGATCTCCCCAGTATGCCTGATCAGCGTGCGACCAGATCGAAGGGACTTCTTGGGAGATTTTTGGATCTTTTCCGGCCCACGCACACCGATACCCAGGATGAATACGCAAGTCATGCCGATAGGCCAAACAATGCTCTCTCGTTTGTCAAAGCGCACCTACATCACTCCGTTGTAGATATCGTTGTCAATCTTCTCGGCATTGCTGTCGTTATAAACTCGCTGTAAGCCCCATCATGCGTCATATCTTTTCAAGGTTGTTCATGTAGCGTGCATCATAGAATCTTGATACTCGCCAGTGCCGTCTTTAACCAGCCCGGGGTTGAAACTACTTCTGCGGATATCTATGATGCCCATGCTATTCTCCGCGACATTGTTGGAAGAGGTGAGGGGTTCGACAACCCACGAACGACAGTTACTCAGCCACTTGTGCAGGAGCCGCGGTCATTTTCGCCCTAGCGCTTCTTTGTGCCGGCCAAAGCGCGTCCCTCGTCGCTACTGTCGCGGGGCAGATAGTCTCGGAAGGCTTTCTTCGATGGCGTGTCACGGTAAGTATCACCGAAAGCAAAGCATATCATTGCCTCACGGGACTTATCTATCCATCTTAGCCTTTCGTGCGGCGCCTCCTCACACGTCTGCTGGGCCTCATTCCCTCCATGATAGTGGCTGTGGCCGTGGGACGGCCAGGGATCAACGCGATGCTCATCGGGTCTCAAGTCGTGCTCTCTCTCGTACTCCCTTTCATCGTCTTCCCGCTCGTCTGGCTCACGTCATCACGTACTGTGATGCGGGTGCGTGCGCCTACGCCCGCGCAGCTCACGCAGAAAGAAGATGGCGCGGAAGAGGATCCAAATACTGCGGAGGACATGTATCTATACTTCAATAACGGGCGGGTCATTGCGGGTCTTGGGTACATCATTTGGACCGTGATCGTGGTCGCGAATGCCTACGCACTTATCACGCTTGCGCTTGGGGACGCGTAATTGTTTCAGACATCATAGACACAGAGACACAGACTAGTATTATTTCGCTGACTGTATTGTATTCGGGATACACGGAGTCGGAATTTAACCATATATGAGGTGTTCTCTTTGAAATTTCTCGATCGTTCAGCTTCTGCTATTAAACCATAAAAGGTAGGGAGTGCGCTCACGTGCAGTAATCCCGCCACCCACAAT
>Ga0307510_10000401_pt1 | contig 41063 bp, 39 predicted proteins | sample 12_EM_MG_FD_207224 | JGI IMG/M metagenome (GOLD analysis project Ga0307510, IMG submission 207224) | Populus trichocarpa ectomycorrhiza microbial communities from riparian zone in the Pacific Northwest, United States - 12_EM | ecosystem: Host-associated > Plants > Roots > Unclassified | place...
TCGATGAAATAGATTTTCAACTCAATGGACAAGAGAATGAAATCATGAACATTGGGGGACAACTATACAATTATGTCTATCAGCTCACATTGCAGGGCGGGACAGATGGCCATCGCGGTAAATCCACCCTGACAATGGCTCTTATCGCAGTATCTTAAAGAAAAATTCATATTAGCATTTTATCATTAAACCAATTTATGCGACTCAGAACCTTATCCGTTCTTACAACTGATCTTATTTGTTATTGCTTCCTGCGAGAAATCCCGCATCGAGCCTTCAGCATCCCAGATCAATGGTCCGCGAACAGCAGCAGACGACAGCATCGCTGCTAAAATGCTCACCTACGGATTTAAACCTTACACCGGCCCAATCGATTCTACTATTCGCAATTTGCCTCATCTTACTTTAGAATAAGCTGTTCAGAAATTGGAAGGCTGGAAAAAGGCGACCTCGAAAAAAGCATCGACCTCTCTGGTTTCACCACAGGATGCTACTCCGGGGCAGGGTTATATTGACGATGGCAATACCATTTATTACGATGGCAATGCCGGCTCTGGCAACAGCTATATGTTAACCTACCTTTTCCCAGTTTTTCAAGGAATCGGTATACCTTACTTATTCAATGTAAGTGGTTCATTCGATGGAACTGTCTATCAGACTTCATTTAATGGTGCGGGGGGTAGTTGGAATTATTTTTACCAGAATTATACATCGACCTTGGGTCTGGGTCCAAGCTTCACCATTTACGCAAACGAAAGCGCCTTATTAGCGGTTGGCTCCGGAGTTTACTATCAGACTTATCGTCTTACACTTATCGGAAGCCAGGGAGGAGCACATATCACACTAATTCCATCCAATTAATTACACAGGCCGGTCTAAAAATAGACCGGCCTGTTTTTTATCACACGAGTCAACATTACTCTTATTTTGCCTACGTCACCTGCTGTACAGGCAGCAGGGTCTCGTCCATGCGGGTGAACACATCCTGCAGATGAGTCTTGTTCAGCCCCGTCGCAGCAGGTATCGCCGCTCTTACATCTTCCTTTAGATGCACCAGGGTGGAACAGGCCAGGCTGGAGACGTCGGACTGTGCCGGCGCAGGAATGACCATGCCGAAGAGGGCGCCGCCCAGCTGGGTGATTATCCAACTCTGTCCAGATGTTTTTGCGGAGATCGCTCATCAGTTCGGTAGCAGTATACATTTTCCTGCGCGCACCCGCAGCCCCGGCGTCAGTCGCAGAAGCAGCCCCAATGCCCGGCGCCGCCCCCAGCGCCGCCGCAATCACCTCTTCCTTCACCAGCTTAGACCCGCCGAAACCGCTGAACAGATTGTTGTAATTAATGGAAGGGCGACGGAAATACCAGTTCAGCTTAGTCCAATGTTCTTCGGATAAAGAGGCGATAATCCCGTTGCAGCGTTTCGTCTTCAAAGAAACCCGGGTCATCCTGGAAATATTCAACATCGGCCAGCTTCTCTCGTTTCTCCCAGATCTTTATAAAAATATCCTGCGACACATCTTTTGCCAGTTCCCGGAGAAGTTGCTTTTCGTTGTATTTTTGCTGCTCGGTCAATGCGTCACAAATTCCTAAATTACAGCTATGCCAACACAAGACACACGAAATTATAATACGATCAGTCCATCCGCACGAAGCCTGCTCCTGCTGAAGGGGCATACAACGATCCCCTATGCGCGCGAGGCCGCCGCACTGATCCAGTATCCCGAGCCCTATGAGCCAGACTTTTCCAATCGCTATCCCGGATTTTGGATACGCGTGATGCACTTTGAGGCGCGTTATCAGAGTATCAATAATTTATTGAATGATCTGTCGCCGCAACCCGTCAATATCCTCGAGATCTCTTCCGGCTTCTCTTTTCGCGGTCTCGCTCTCGCCACCGAGCGCGAGGTCAACTATGTTGACACCGACCTACCCGATCTCATTGCGACCAAACAGAAAATGATCGATGCGCTCGCTACCGATACCGCACTCCGCGGCCACTACGAACTCCGCCCCCTCAACGCCCTCGATACCACCGCCTTCCAGGCCATTGTCGACAGTATGCCACCCGGTCCCATCCTTATCGTCAACGAAGGCCTGCTCATGTATCTCGGCAAAGAAGAAAAACAACAGCTCTGCCAGTTCATCAGCAAGATCCTGCGCGAACGCGGCGGCTACTGGATCACGGCAGACATCTATATCCGACGCAGCATGCCGGACGACCCCGAGCTCGATCAAGGCGATACCCTCAAAGAATTCCTCAAACAACACAGGGTGCAGGAGAATATGTTCGAAACCTTCGACGAAGCCACCCAACTGTTTGCCGACGCAGGACTCGTCCTCGACAAAGAAGCCGAACCCGACTACGCCAACCTCAGCGCAGCGCCACACTTTATGGCGTCTGCCACGCCAGAGTTGCTGGGAAGGCTCCGTGGTGGGGGTAAGATCCACGCGACCTGGAGACTCAAACCGATGTAAACCTTCCTGGCCTGATTACAGTAGACCGACTTCCATATCACGACAAAAAATATATTTGACGGCGAGTGAGAAGTCCGTTGATTTTATTATTTTCACTTTTACAAACCTTTTCCTTTATGATACGAACACGAAACTCCTGTAACGCGTTTTCCGCATATCCATATAGTCTGCAACTTCCATAGCACCTTACTACTCTATCTTTTTTTATCATTAAACACTTATTATCTATGAAACTTCGTTTCCTGGCAATCATTACGACAACTTTATTCATCTGGTCCTGTCAAAAATCAAGGGTTGATCCAACGTCCAATCCAGCATCAACGGTTGATGTCCAAAAGCAAGCGTCTGTCCCTGATAGTGTCACCGCCATAATGGCCAAATATGGCTTAAAATTATACAAGGGACCTATCAACCCCGTCGCCAGCAAAAATCCAATGACCTGGCAACATTTCATCCAAATGATGGAAGCCGAACACCGGGGTCTCTCAGGAAAAGGTAACAAGATCACTAATTCTGCAAAATCACCAGCCAGTGGGGGATCCGGAATTGACCAGGGAGACCTCACATCGTATCAATATGACCAAAATGGATTTCCTTCTCTTCTAACTTTTCATTTCCCCAATTTCGCGGCTCTGGGTAAACCTTCAGAATTGACAATATTTAGTTCCTTTCCCGGTGATTATAACGGAACAATCACTAACAGTTCCCTTTATCCGCAGATCTATCAGGACGGCGAAAGCTGGTCATATATGCACAACAGCGGATGGTGGACCGACGGCAATTTCACATTGCATTCCTTTGAAGTAAGAACTGTTTATGTTATTGGCCTGCCGGCTTATTATGAAAATTATACTGTTACAGTTACCGGGAATGCCGGTATGGCCTACATCACTATGTTTCAGACATCTTGATCATTTACCAGAATATGACCGGACAAACTCCGGTCATATTCTTTCTTCTTAAACACCACCGTACACCGCACGTATCAAAATCGTACACCCGCGGCGCCAAAAGCGCGTGCAACAACCTCATTGCCAAATAATAACAACTCTGGCACCCGATTCGCACGCCTATCCCTATCAAAACCATCCATATGTTCAGAAACTACCTAAAGACGACCCTTCGCAACCTCTTCAGGAAAAAAACCTATAGCTTTTTGAACATCGCCGGCCTGGCCATCGGCATCACCTGTGCCGCCATGATCTTTCTCTGGGTCGAAGACGAAATGACCTTCAATCATAATTTTTCCAAAAGAGACCTGCTGTACCATGTGATGCAGAACGAGATCAGCGACCGCGGCATCTCCACCAGCGGCTCCACCCCCGGTCCCCTGGCCGCCGCGATGAAGGCCGAGATCCCCGGAGTCAAAAATAGCGGTCGCCTCAGCTGGGACATGGACGAACTCGCGGTCGTAGGCGAAAAATGGATAAAAGTGAGCGGCATCTACGCCGACCCTTCCGTCCTTTCCATGTACGCCCTTCCCTTTGTCCGGGGCAACGCAGCTTCCGCATTTAAGCAGGTGCAGTCTGTGATCATCAGCGAATCGATGGCCCGGAACTTCTTTGGCGAAGAGAACCCTATCGGCAAAACGATAAAAATGAACGCCAACCAGGGTTACTCCGTCGACGGACTTTACACCGTCACGGGCGTCTTCAAAGACCTTCCCGCCAACTGCTACTATCATTTTCAATGGGTTTCGCCCTATGAAGCCTGGGAGACCGCCAACCCCTGGGTAAAACCCTGGGATAATCCCATGGCTGAGACCATTGTGGAACTCGACCCTTCCGCCTCCATAGCCGCCATCGACAACCAGTTGACCCACTACCTCGGCACAAAGGTCGACGGCGCGAAGAATGCCTTATTTCTTTTTAGCATGAACGACTGGCATCTGCGCGCCAACTTCGAGAATGGCGTACAAACGGGCGGGACTATACGCTATGTACATCTCTTTTCCCTGATCGCCATCGCCATCCTGCTCATCGCCTGTATCAATTTTATGAACCTCGCTACCGCCCGCTCCGAACAGAGAGCCAAAGAGGTAGGGGTGCTAAAAGTAATGGGTGCAGGCCGCAGCGGGCTCATCGGAAAATTTATCGGCGAAGCCATCATCCTTTCTTTTCTCGCCGTCGGGCTGGCCATCGGCTTACTCTATCTCCTTTTGCCGGCTTATAATACACTGGTCAACAAACATCTCTCCATCAATCTTTTTCAATTCTCGCATTGGTCCACCCTGCTGGCTATTGCCATCGTTTCAGGCCTTATTGCCGGCAGCTACCCCGCCTTCTACCTCTCCTCCTTCAACCCCGTCTTTGTGTTGAAGGGTGTAAAGATAAAGACCAGCGTCAGTGCCATCTTCGTCAGAAAAGGCCTGGTCATCACCCAATTCACCGCCTCTGTTATCCTCATCATCTGTACCGTCATCATCTATCAGCAGGTGCAACACATCAAGAGCCGCGACCTGGGCTATACCCGGGACCGACTCATCTATATGAACCTTGAGGGAAATATGAAGAAGGACTTCGAGGTCCTTAAAGACAGGCTACTGGCCACAGGCTATGTCGAAAATGCCGCCACCAGCCTGCACGACGCCTTGCATGTATATAGTCATGGGAATGGATATAGCTGGCAGGGGAAGGACCCTAATATGAAGGTCCCCATCCACTCCAATGTCGTCAGCCCCGAATACATTTCCACCATGCATATCCAACTCGTCAGCGGCCGGGATTTTTATCCTACCCCCGGCGTGGACAGCACTAGCTGGATCATCAACGAAAGCATGGCGAAACTCATGGGGAAAGAAGGGAAGATCGGCGGGATACTCACCAGTGGCCCATGGCATGGCCAGGTGGTAGGCATCATAAAAGACTTCGTGTATAATGATATCTATGGCAGCGGCGCACCGCTGGTCCTATTCCCAGGTCTCTACAATCCTACGGTAATGGCGCTGCGGTTCAAGCCAAACGCCCCCCTCTCACAGGCCCTGGCCGCAACCGGATCTGTCATCGCCGCCGATAACCCCGGTCATCCTTTCGAGTACAAATTTGCAGATGAGAGTTTTGATGCCCTTTTCTCGACGGAGACCCTCATCGGCAAACTGGCCGGCATCTTTACCACCCTCGCTGTCCTTATCTCCTGTCTTGGCCTGTTCGGACTCGCCGCCTATACCGCCGAGCGCCGCGCAAAAGAGATCGGCATCCGGAAGGTACTTGGCGCCTCTGTAAAGGGCCTCGCCGTCCTTCTCTCGCGCGAATTCGCCGTCCTCGTCACCCTCTCCTGTGGGATCGCCTTTCCCATCGCCTGGTGGGCCATGCGCGGCTGGCTGCAGGGGTATGAATATCGGACAACAATCCACTGGTGGATCTTTGTTATTGCGGGTGGGGCAGCCTTGTTTATTGCGCTGGCTACGGTTAGTTTTCAGGCTATACGCACGGCTATGACAAATCCGATAAAAAGTTTGAGGACGGAGTAATTGGCTCAGTTTGCCGGCGTCCCGATCTATTCCGCTTTCAGATTCTTCACGGGATTCAACAGCGCGGTCTTCACCGCCTGTATGCTCACCGTCGCAAGCGTAACCACCATCACCATCAGTCCGGCGAGCAGAAAGGTTTTCCAGCTGATGTCCGTTCTGTACACGAAGGCCTGCAGCCACTTCGTCATCGCCCACCACGACAAGGGATAAGCGATACCAATCGCCACCAGGGCCAGCCGGACAAAATTAGCCGACAGCAGTAGAGCCAGATTGGTCAGCGAAGCACCCAGCACCTTCCGGATGCCTATTTCCTTAACCCTTTGTTTGGCGGCATAGGAGGACAAACCAAAAAGACCCAGACAGGCCAGCACTATCGCGATGCCGCTGAATAAGTTCATCACCTGTCCGAGACGCAGCTCGGAAGAATAAATACGATTATAGTCTTCGTCGAGGAAATGATATTCAAAAGGGAGATAGGGCACGAGGTCCTTCCACTTCGTCTCCAAAAATCGTATCGTCTCCGGCATATGCTGACCCGTCACCCGCACCAGCAGCGTGTTCGAACGCATTTCAGGAAATAATACCAAGGGCCGGATGGCGCTGTGCAAGGATTCGAAGTTAAAATCCTTTACCACTCCCTTTACAATACCGGGTCGCGTTGCATCCAGGAACATCCGTTTGCCGATGGCGTCCTTTGGTGTCCAGCCGAGCTGCCGCGCGGCGGATTCGTTTAAAATAAAATGAAAGAGAGGTTCATTTGCTGTCGCATCGCGCAGGTCCTGCTTTATCAGGTCCTCTCCCGCCACCAGCTGCAAACCCGTCGTCCGGATAAAATCTTCGTCGATCCGGCAGGCCGTCACCGCCAGTTGCTGGTCCTCGGGCATGACGGAGCTGCGCATATTGTAACCGCCCTGGATGCTCACCGGTGACTCTGAACTATGACTCACACTGACAATATCTTTGTTGCTGGTCAGGGTCGTTTTGATATAGTCGATCTTTGGCATCATCTTCCGGCTAAGCGGCAGCACGAGTACGTGATCCCTATCATATCCCAGCTTCTTATTCCGGATATAGCTCAGCTGTCCCTGCATAACAAAGGTCGAGACGATCAAAAAAACCGAGATGACAAACTGAAAGACGATCAACGACTGTCTCAGGCCCTGCCCGCTGCGGGTGTTCTTGAACGCTCCTTTCAGGACCTTCACCGGCTGAAATTTCGTGAGGATCAGGGCCGGATAGCTTCCCGCCAGTAGAGCGACGACAACCGCTATCCCAAGTGACAAACCCAGAAAGGGCAGCGAGAACAGCGAGGCCGCCGGCAAGACCCGGTCCGCCAGCTTATTAAAGGCCGGCAGAACCAGCAGCACCACAGCCAGACTCAGGACCACGGCTATGAGACAAAGCAGGAAAGACTCTCCAATGAACTGCCAGAACAGCTGTCCCTTGCCCGCCCCGATGACCTTGCGGACACCCACTTCCCGGGCGCGTTCGACACTACGGGCCGTGCTGAGATTGATATAGGTCGAGCAGGCGATGATAAGGATCAGCAGTGCCACCCCGCCAAGAATATAGATATAGACGATGGACGTACCCGGTTCAAAGCCTACATACTCTGAATAAAGATGGATCCTTTTGAATGGTTCGAGCAGGAAATCGATCGTGGCGCCTTTTCCGGCCATCTCCTTTTTCATAAACGCCGTGACCTTCGGCTGTAGTTTTGTAAAAGAGCCTTCGTCACGCAACAACAAAAATGTGCCATAGTTGGCGTCATAATAGGTCTCTTCCTGGTTGGCATAGAGGGAGGAGAAGGAAGCCAGGAAATCGAACTTGAACTGCGAGTTGGAAGGTACATCCGCCATCAGTCCCGTCACCTCATACAGGACGCTGTCTGTCCCGATCCGCAACAGCTTACCGACAGGCTCTTCATTGCCGAAGTAGCGGCGGGCGGCAGACTTCGTAACGATGATTTTCCTGGGACCGTTGAGAGCGGTATGGATGTCCCCTTTCAGCAGACCAAAACTGAACACATCAAAGAAGCTCGAGTCCGCGAACATCAACTTCTTCTCCGTAAACAGCTTATCCTGATAGCTGACGGTACGATCGTCCTCCTTCATCCGGACGGCCGTCTCGATCTCTGGAAAATTGCGCCGGAAGGTCGGGGCCACCTTGGTGCTGGTAAAATTCCCCCAGCGCATATCCCCTCCGCCGTCAAAACGGTACCCCATGATCACCCGGGCGATGCGCGGCCCCTTCGTTTCAAAGTTGTCATAGCTCAGCTCGTGGCGGATGAACAGGGCGATGAGCAGGCAGCTCGAAAGCCCTATCGTCAGACCGAAAATATTGATGACCGAAGAAGTCGGGTTCCTGCGGATGTTCCGAAGGGCGGTGCGAAGCCAGTTTTTGATCATAACGCAACTATTTTTACCAATCTTGTAGTAAATGTTCTAATCGAATGTAGTTTATTTTTTAATAGCATGTAGTTAGTGATGCCTAAGTGTTTTTACCTAGATTATGTATTTTAGTGCTCCTCACATTTGCACAGGTAAAAAAATCGGCGTTTCCTTGCATAACAGTTCGCAAAACACACCTAAGGCCCCCGATTAGCAGCAGACCTTTACACAACACTTCGCTTCTTAGTAGCATTCATCTTTTCATTTAGACTATCCACTAAAGAATTTATTCATTCATTCATCACCGATTTCAGGAACCGACCTCCTGAAGTTAATAATTAATCGTGCACTATGAAACATTTTGTACCCTATCAGGCATTCATATGCCTGGCCGTTACCCTATTGCTGTGCCGGCCGATGGCCAATGCACAGTGTGCCGGACAACCAAATACAACAACGACGGGCGCCAACGCAGGGGCTGGTGGCACAGCCTGGCAGACGCCTAATAACGTTCAGGACATCAACAGCAGCTATGCGTCAGTCAACGCAGTCGTATCTGCTTTGGGTATCATAACGACCACGACGGATTATTTGACGGTTACGAATCTCGGATTGTCTATCCCCTCTACCAACACAATTTGTGGTGTCGTGGTGACTATCAACAGGCGAAATTTTTCCCTGCTGTCCCTTGGGTCCAGCACAGCTACCGACAATTCCATCCTGCTTATAAAGGGCGGCTCCAGGGTGGGTACGGATCATGCCGCGACGGCGGCCAGCTGGCCTACCACTTCGGCTACGGCAAGCTATGGGGCTTCGGGCGATATGTGGGGTACGACGCTAACCCCGGCGGATGTCAACGCCAGCAATTTTGGGGTGGCGATCTCTGCGAAGCTGGTAGCCCAGATCCTGAGTGTGGCGTTCACCGCCCAGATCGACGAGGTGACGGTGACTGTTTATTCGAGTTCTCTGATAACGCTGCCTATCGTGGTACAGGATTTTACAGCCCATAGCAGTAGCGGTGGTAATGTCTTGTCATGGACGGCTTCTGCTTCGGCTGATGAGGGCATGGGACGTTTCGTAGTCGAGCGTTCGGCCGATGGGACCAGCTGGTCGCAACGGGATGTCCTGACCGCCAGTCCGGGCCAGAAAGAATACAGCTATCTTGATGTCAACCCCTTAGCGGGGACCAGTTTTTACCGGCTGGGGCTGCTGAATGTCAATGGCAGTGTTGCTTACTCGGCGGTAAAGACGATGACCGGCGGGGCTTTTGTCAAAATCCATTTTTATCCGAATCCCTTCACAGATATGATCCACATCGTCAGCCCGTATCCCTTCAGCAAGCTGTCTCTGAAGAATCTTCAGGGTCAAACCCTCTGGATGAAGGGATATGGGGATGGTGTCAGTACAGCACAGATCCCGGCGGCCGGTCTGTCAGCAGGAGTGTATTTCGTTCAGGTCGATGGCGCCACTTATAAAATTATTAAGAAGTAGATTATTTATAACTAACTGTGGTAGCCCCTCTCGGGGCACCTACCATGGCCTCTGGGATCAAGCAAGCAATCCGGCGTTTTGGACGGCGCCGGATTTTTTTATGCTGCACCCCCAGCGAGACCGCCCGGCGCCGTCCGAAACAAAATCATTAGCCCTACTAGATGCCGAAGGCATCGGTACCTGGCAACCACCCCGCTAACCCCCCAACCACCTCGCCTTTCTTTTACCGACAAAATCCCCCCACTAACCGCCCCTGCCACGAGCCTGCCCTATAAGCCCTTGTTATTCGTTGAATAAGGTTCTAGATTTGATTAAAATTCAACGACAAATGACAACGGACGACAGAGATAGAGACAGGGACAGGGACAGGAACCCCAGAAGAGGACCTGGACGTATTTGGGCAGGTCTCTTCCTACTCCTGATAGGCGGCGTGCTGCTGCTGGACCAGATGGGCTTTCCCCTCCCCGACTTCTTATTCAAATGGGAATTCATATTGATAGCCCTCGGCGTCTTTATCGGGCTGCGCCACAGATTCCGCGGCGCCGGCTGGCTGATCATGATCGTCATCGGAAGCGTATACCTCGCACAGGACTACTACCACGACTTTAACATACACCGTTTCATCTGGCCCGGTATCCTCATCTTTGTAGGACTGATGATCATTCTGCGACCCAATCGTAACCGCTATGGCCAGGAATGGCGCGAACAGTGGGATCGCAGGTGGGATAGGCGGTGGGATCGCCGTCACTGGGGCGAGGGTCGCAGATGGAGCGAAGGCCGTAGATGGGGCGGGCCCTCTCCCGACCCCAACGATGCCAACGCATCCACGACCGGCAGCTCTGCCAACAGCTCTGCCAGCGGTTTTTCCAGCGGCGCTTCCGCTACCTTCTCAGGATCCACGCGGGAAAGCTTCTCCTCCGACGACTACATAGATGCAACCTCTATTTTTGGCGGCGTACACAAAAAAGTCGTCTCCAAGAGCTTCAAAGGCGGCGACGTCACCACCGTGCTCGGCGGCACCGAGATCGATCTCACCCAGGCCGACTTCACCGGTACCGTAAGACTCGAAGTCACCCAGATCATGGGCGGCACCAAGATCATCGTACCTCCGCATTGGGAAGTACGCAGCGAGATCACCGCCGTCTTCGCCGGTTTTGAGGACAAACGGCAGCAGCCAGCCATGACCAACCCCGAAAAAGTGCTGATCATCAATGGGACATCCGTTTTGGGGGGAATAGAGCTGAAGAATTACTAATTAGTTCAGTCTACTAACTTTTGTTTATGAATTGGTATCTCACAAAACTCGTTTTCAGGATCATTTGCGGCGAAGGCCACCACACTCCGCAATTTGACGAACAGCTTCGCCTTATCTCGGCAACCGATGAGGACCAGGCCTTTGAAAAAGCAACGGCCATCGGCAACCGCGAACAGGACGACTTTTACAACCATGAGCAGCAGCTTGTGCAGTGGAAGTTCATCAATGTCGCCGAGCTCTATAAGCTCAGCGGCCTGCTCGATGGCGCGGAGATGTACTCACGTATACAGGAGACCGACGATCCTGAAAACTATATCGACGGGATCCATCGCAGGGCCGAGCACATCCGGGGAAGCAGTACGCACAAGATACTGCGACTGCTGTAAATTATAATCAATCAGGCATGGCCAAAGCACCGCTTGCAACCGGTAAATTCCTTCTTATCTTCATCTCGTGGTGGGCCATCTGGGCCTTCCTCCAGGTCTCTTTGCTCATTGGCTTCGGTCTTGCTTCCACGACCGCACTCTCTGACAGCCTCGTCTCCAATACACTCGTCGCCCTTTGCTGTGGATTTATCAGCAACAACATGCAATACTATCTCCCCAAGAAAGAGCGCTACTGGTATATCCTTTTTATCAGCCTCGGTCTGAGCGGCATCATCCTGCTTGCCTGTAAAGCCATCCTCGTCCCCCTGCTCAGCGAAAAGGCGGGCGTCAACGATTATGCGCAGTTCTTCTCACGGTCCTGGGCCGTGCGGTATGACATCGTCTTTTTACAGGTCGGCTGTATGTCCATCCTCAGCGTTCTGTGGTATAGCTCCGAAGAAGAACAGGAAAACCGCCAGCGACGCAATGATGCCGAACGCCTTTCGAAAGAAGCCGAGCTTTTCAAACTGCGTCAGCAACTAGCCCCGCACTTTCTGTTCAACAGCCTCAACTCCATCAGCGCCCTCATCGGCAGCCAGCCGGAACAAGCCCGCAAAATGATCCAGCAGCTTTCTGATTTTTTACGGGGCAACCTGAAAAAGGAAGATCAGCAGTGGGTGCCGCTGTCCGAAGAATTACAATATCTCGAACTATATCTCGACATAGAAAAGGTCCGCTTTGGGCATCGACTCAGCACCGAGATCTCCTGCGAGGAGGGCTGTCTTGGCCTGAAGCTGCCTCCGATGCTGTTGCAACCGATCGTAGAGAACGCCATTAAGTTTGGGCTTTACGACACCACCGATGCAGTGACCATTACTATCCGTGCCCGAAAGATCGAAGGAGGTTATGTCCGTATCGACGTCGTAAATCCTTTTGACCCCGAGACTTCGCGACCCAAGAAGGGAACGGGTTTTGGACTTACCTCCATCCAGCGCCGGCTTTATCTGCTCTTCGCCCGCCCCGATCTGCTGGAGACACATGTCGAAAACAATTTATTTACTACCACGGTGAAAATACCGCAACAATCACAACAATTGCAACAACCATAGTTATGACAAACGTCAACATACCCCCTGCTTCCATCAAAGCCATTATCATAGATGACGAACCCCTGGCCCGGATGATCGTTCGGGAATACCTTGGGGCTTATCCGGAGATCAGCATCGTCCAGGAATGCAGCGATGGTTTCGAGGGCATCAAGGCTATTCAGCAACACCATCCCGACCTCGTCTTCCTCGACATCCAGATGCCAAAGATCAATGGCTTTGAAATGCTGGAGCTGGTGGAGGAGCCACCCGCGGTCATCTTTACTACGGCGTTTGATGAATATGCTATAAAGGCGTTTGAGAACCATGCGGTGGATTATCTCTTAAAGCCGTTCAATAGGGAACGTTTCGACAAGGCGTTGCGCAAATGGATGGACAGCCGGCCCGTCGCAGATCGTGCTGCGGCGACCCGTGCAGCAGCGGCCGGCGAGACAGACTCCGAAGCCCGGCCACCGGCAGGCAGCACCGAAGCTCTGCTCGAAACCGCGGCCCAGTCCCCCACTCAGCAACATCGCATCGTCGTCAAGACAGGTGGTAAGATCAAGATCATCCCGCTCGAAGACATCCACTTCCTCGAAGCAGCCGACGACTATGTCAAGATCCATACCCACCAGGGCGCCTTCCTGAAAAACCGCACCATGAGCTACTTTGAACGGGCTCTCGATCCAACGCAGTTCGTACGTACACATCGCAGCTATATCCTCAACATACAGCAGGTCACGCGTATCGACCCTTACGAAAAAGACAGCCATCTCTGCATTTTGCAGTCCGGAGCGCAGGTGCCTGTCAGTAAGGCTGGTTATGTCAAACTAAAGGTGGTACTGGGTTTGTAAATTTGTAAAGAGACATGGAATGCCCGTATATGGACATTGATCGCAGGGATGTCTCCCGTTAATTTCACTTTATAATATATAAAATGAAAAAGAGACAACCCCTCGTCCTTCTTGCGATCTTCTTATTTTGCGCATACTCGCTGGTTGGCCATGCACAGGCTCCGGCAGCGCCGCCGGCCAATTTTAAAAGTACCACGGCCAGCGTTAATGGCGTCACCATCCACTACGTTATCGGCGGCAAAGGGGAACCCCTGGTCCTTGTCCATGGCTTTGGGCAGAACTGGTATATGTGGAACCGGCTCTTACCTGAGCTCTCCAAACACTTTACGGTCATCGCTCCTGACCTCCGTGGTCTCGGCGAATCGGGCAAACCCGCTGGCGGTTATGACAAGAAAACGATGGCCACGGACATCTACCAGCTGGTAAAAAAGTTGGGCTATAACCAGATCTATCTTGTGGGGCATGACATTGGTCTGATGGTCGTTTATGCCTATGCGGCCGAGCATCCGGCTGAGGTAAAAAAGCTGGCCCTGCTGGATGCGACGATCCCCGGGGTAGAACCCTGGTGGAGTGGCTATCCCGCAAAAGCGTGGTGGTGGGGATTCTTTGCCTGGCCTGCCTCTGGCGAGCTGGTGAAGGGAAAGGAAAAGCTCTTTCTGACAAACTTCTGGCCGGTTGTTGGTTACAAATCGACCTTCTCGGCGGCGGAGACGGCTGAATTCGTTCGCGCTTATTCGGTGGCTGGTGCGGCTGCCGGTTCTTTTAAGTGGTTTGCGGCCTTTCCGCAGGATACCAAAGACAATCAGGCCTTCTTTGCGCATAAGCTGCCTATGCCGGTGTTGGCGATGGGCGGGGATCATTCGGCTGGCGATCTTTTGCCGGACGTCGTACGCAAAGTCGCCAGCAATGTGAAGGCGGTGAAGATCAGGGAGGCGGGGCACTGGCTGGTACAGGAGAATACGCCGGAAGTGCAGGCGGGCTTGCTGGATTTTTTTCTGGCGAAATAATTAATTAGCCCTCCTGGCCTATATATACCGCTCCTCCGATACTATCACGACTGGCCCCTGTCACCGAAGCGAGTACATTATTCTCTTCCCGCCACCTCAGCACGCCGATCAGCGCCATGACCAGGGCCTCTTTATAGTCTACGAGTGCGGCCTCGGGGACCACTATCTCTACGCCGATGGAAGAAAGCTCTTCGCGCAGGCGGCTGATCAAAAAACTATTGTGTGCGCCGCCGCCTGTTGCGAGTAGACGGGCGGCCGTGCCTGCAACCTGCTCCGCATCAGCACTGGCTCCTGGCCCTGCCGCAGCACTCGCCTCTGGCTTCAAGGCCTTAACGGCCTTCCTCACCTGCACCGCAATGTGCTCGACATAAGTGCGCAACGCATCTGTCGTCGACAACCCGGCCGCCAGCACCAGCGGCAGCACCGTCTCCGTACCAAACTCATTGGCCAGCGATTTGGGCCATGCCATATCATAATAAGACAGCGCATTCAACTGCTCCAGCAAAGCGGGGTCGACCCGGCCGCCGGCTGCCAGCGCACCATCTTCGTCAAACGCGCGTCCTTCGAGGGCAGCCAGACTATTCAGGACCCGGTTGGCCGGGCATACGTCAAAGGCCACAAAGTCACCCGCGCCGCTACTCGCCGCTGCACTGGAGCCCGCGCCCGATTCACCGCCCGCCACTGCCCCAACCCCATGTCCCGACACATTCGCTATCCCCCCCAGATTTAAAAAAAAGGCATATCCCGGCAACAACCAACGCTCTCCGATGGGCACTATCGGTGCGCCCTGTCCTCCCAACGCCACATCCATCGACCGCAGATCGCTCACCACATTGATCCGTGTCACAGCCGCCAAAGCCGCTCCATCCCCCAGCTGCGCCGTCATCCTGCGCGCCGGCAAGTGGAAAGCCGTATGTCCGTGACTGGCGATCAGCTGCACCTGGAAATGCAGTCCGAACTCCTCTATAAATCGCAGCACCTGCTCCCCAAGATAATGTCCATACTCCGCATGCAACAGCTGATACTCCAGCGCGGAGAGCCCCGGCGCGCCGGCCAGCCGCTGCCGCCAAAATTCGGAATAGGGATAGCAGGCGGTATGCACAAGCGTATACTCCCAGCTTTTGGGCCCCTTTCCCGTAACGGCTTTTTCCTGTAAATGGACATAGGCAAGATCCAATCCATCCAGCGAACTGCCGCTCATAAGACCAATGACTTTATAAACCATAAGGAGGCAAAAATAGTCAACTTACGATAATATCGACATCAAAAACCCACAGGCCAACATCACCATGTCCCCCATAAACACCAACTTTAAGTAAATCCACCTTTATGTTGGAAAACAAAGCCCTTCCCTGCGAAGATCAGCTCGCGCAACTGGCAACTCAGCTCTCGGAAATGGAGGCTAAATACTCAAAGTTATTGCTGGAAAAAGAATGGCTGATGAAGGAAGTGCACCATCGGGTAAAGAACAACCTCCAGCTGGTGATCAGCCTGCTGAATATGCAAACGGGTTATATGAAGGATGAATTCGCACTGGATGCTTTCGGTGACATCGGCTCGCGCATCCGCGCCATTTCGCTCATCCATCAGCGGATGTACCAGGAAGAGAACAACATGGCGATAGTCAACATGCAGGACTACATTACCGAGCTGATAGTCTGTCTTGGCACCGGCCCTTTCGTCGACTATCCCGTCGGATACCGGCTGGACATAGCCCCCATCGAGCTCGACGTATCGCAGAGCGTGCCCATCGGGCTCATCCTCAATGAGGCGATAACCAACGCCATCAAGCATGCCTTCCCCCGGCAGCACAATGCCATCATCGGCATCTCTATGTCTCAACAGGAAAACTCCCTTATCTGTCTAACGGTGTCGGATAATGGAAGGGGCCTGCCCGAAAGCTTCAACCTCGAAGCCAACGCATCCATGGGTCTCCAGCTGATAAAGACGCTCAGCGACCAGTTGGAAGGATCGCTGCAGCTCGAAAACCGCAACGGCTTTATCCTGACGCTGCAATTTGCCCGGATCGGCCCCAAAATGCCATTTTTTCTGTAGGTTTGCCCGCAAATACACAAATCTTATGGTCGTCAACTTAAGCGAACAGTATTCCCTGTTGTGTAACTGGATAAGTGAGATCCGGGATGAAGAAGTGCAAAAAGACCGCATGCGCTTCCGGCGCAACCTCGAGCGGATCGGGGAAGCGGCGGCCTATGAGATCAGCAAAACGCTGCCTTTTGTGGAAAAAGACATTCAGACACCCCTCGGCATCGCCGTCTCCAAAGTGCTAAAAGAGCAGCCGGTGATCACCACTATCCTCCGCGCCGGTCTACCCCTGCACCAGGGCCTGCTCAATTATTTTGACAAGGCAGACAACGGTTTTATCTCCGCCTACCGCAAACATAACCGGGATGGCAGCTTTGAGATCAGCCTGGACTATATCAGCTGTCCCGAGCTGGAAAACAGGGTGGTCATTATCTCCGACCCCATGCTGGCCACTGGCGCCTCCCTGGTAAAAACGATCCAATACCTTCGGGAAGAAGGCCATCCTTCTGAAATTCATGTCGTAGTAGCCATAGCCTGCACGGTGGGCATCGAATTTGTCCTGCGCACCGAGCCCAATTGTAAGATCTGGTGCGGCGCCATCGATGACGAGCTGACAGCCAAGGGGTACATCGTTCCCGGATTGGGAGACGCGGGCGATCTGGCCTTTGGGACCAAGGTTCAAATGTAAATTCTTGTTTTTGCCCTTTTTTTACTATTTTTTCGGCGGTTTATAGCCTCGACACCCAACCGGAAAAGCGTTTTACCCGTCTTATCTATAGGGATAGTGCCGTTTTACTATTGAATAACGAAGAGACCTTAACTGTTTATGAAGCATATAGCTTTGCTAGAGATCCATCAAAAGCCCGCCGAAAGCGAGAATCCTACCCGTAAAGGAGTGGGGCATTCCCTTAATTTTCGTGCCCGGGCTGCCTTATTCTGTACCCTTGTCACCTTCCTGTTGGCCAGTACCGGTATCCGGGCACAGGACCCGGGGTTTTCGCAGTTCTTTGCCTCTCCGCTCACCCTCAACCCCGCCCTCACCGGCAAATTCAACGGGGTAGTACGGGTGGCCGGCAACTACCGCAATCAATGGCCGTCCATCAACAATGCCTTTATCACTTCCACGATATCTGTTGACGCCCCCATCTTTCGCAACAAGTTGCCGGAGAACGATACCTGGGGTCTTGGATTCATGGCGATGAATGACAAGACAGCCGGTGGAGCGCTAAACAGCAATTATTTTTCGCTGTCCACAGCCTATCACAAAAGCCTGGACGAAGATGGCTATCACCAGCTGGGGGTCGGTTTCCAGGGCACTTATGCCAACCGCTCCCTCGACGGCACACAGCTGCACTTTGAAGACCAGCTGAACCTCGGTGGCGGCTGGGACCCTATCTCTCCTTCGGAGACTGCGATCAGCGGACGCCTGGTCAGCGTTCATTATTTCGATGTGAACCTGGGCGCGCTCTACAACGCCTCTACCGATGGCAATAACAACTTTTACTTTGGCGCCTCCGCCTATCACCTGAACCATCCGAAACAATCGTTTCTCGGCGTGGATACTATAAATGTCCCTACCCGTTATACCCTTCATGGGGGTGGATTCTTCCCGATCACTGGCTCGGCAAGCACGATCTATGTCAGCGCCCTGTTCAACAACCAGGCAGGGTCCCGCGAATATGTCATGGGTGGCGCCTGGGCCGTAGCAGCCAGCACCGACGAGACCAATCCCGTCAACTTTTACGCGGGTCTGTGGGGGAGGTTTACCAACAATACGACCGATGCGGTGATCCCTTATGTCGGGCTTGACTATAGCGATTTTAATCTTGGGGTGACCTATGACGTGAATGTGTCATCGCTGAAGACGGCTTCGCAAAGCCGCGGTGGGATCGAGATCTCGCTTATTTATATTAAGAAACCGTCGAATGGACGGAAAGGAGTACCCTGCCCCCGTTTCTGACGAATTACTCGCTGCTCAGACCTTCGGCGAAGCTGCTTCGACACGCTTCTTCTCGGTCGTAACTTTCGCTTCGCTCAGTTACCGCTCTGCTTTGCAGAGCCTAACCGGGGCCAATTTATTGCGGCCTCCGGCCGCTCACGTTGGCGTTCCCTTTTAAATAAAAGCGATACGCCAACGTGGCATCTTCTCCCGCGTAATCAACCCCGATACGCGGGCCGGCAACAATCTCCCCTCTCTTCGGCTTATACCCATCATCGCCAATATAGATCTCAGCTCCCGATAACAAAGTCCCCGTATGTGTGGTCAGCAACCCCATGGCGCGTGACAAATTACCCGGTCCACGGGTCAACGTATGATCCAGCTTTGGCTTACCCGTACGCTTCAACATCAGCGGTATACCTTCCATCGGCTCCAAAGCCCTCACCAGCACCGCATGCGGGACATCCTTCTTATTGGTAACGACATTGAACAGGTGATAGATCCCATAGATAAGATAGACATAGGCAGAGCCGCCCGGCCCAAACATAATCTCGGTCCGGCGCGTACGCCTCCCCGAATAAGCATGGCTCGCCCGGTCAACCACACCATTGTATGCCTCCACCTCTACGATACGGCCGGAAGTCCGCTGTCCATCAAAGGCGGTCACCAGCACTTTTCCCAACAGATCGCGTGCAACCTTCACCACGTCAGGCCGGTCATAGAAGGAATTATCAAGCTTTTTAATGGCCAAATTATCTCGGATAATAAAGTTTTTCAATGGTCTCGCTGAACCGCCGTGGGCGGTTTCATCATTTTAACGTACGTTTGAAGGTAAAAGAAAAAAGACTTTGCTCAAAGAAATTATCATAGCCTTTCAGTCTTATGGTAAAGCACACCAGTTCGTAACCAAACATAAGTTGTGGAAGTGGATCCTTATACCGGGCATCTTATATACAATCCTGTTCTGTATAGGCATGTACTTCTTCTGGACATCTTCCAGTGACGCCGTGTCCTGGCTGAGCAGGGTCATCGGCATTCAGCGTTTTCTCCATCATCAGCAAAGTGCCGTGCTAAGCTTCCTGTTCGTGATGGGGGGGATCATGTTCCACCTTGTACTTGTCTTCTTTTACTTCTCGCTGTTCAAATACATCTTCCTGATCATCGGCTCGCCGCTGTTCGCCTATCTGAGTGAGCAGACCGAAGCCCTTATCAATGGAAAAGAATACAATTTCAACTTCGACCGTCAGCTGATATCCGACATGACACGCGGTATCCGGGTGGCCCTGCGGAATTCGCTGTGGCAAACGGTATATACCCTCTGTATCCTTATTCTTTCTCTTATCCCGCTGATCGGCTGGATCACACCCGTCATCTTCACCTTCGTAGAATGTTATTACTATGGGTTTTCGATGTTGGATTACAGCTGTATGCGCCATAAGCTCTCTTCCTCTGCCAGCATCGCCTATATCAGTCAGCACAAAGGCCTGGCCATCGGCAACGGGATGGTATTCTACGGCATGCACTTTGTCCCCATCCTCGGTTGGGTGCTTGCGCCGGCCTATGCTGTCATCGCCGCCACTATTAGTTTGTATCACCAGAATCTGGAATAAATAGTTATGGAAAAGGGCCCCGCCTTATACCTCATCCCCTGCTTTCTCGATCCGCAGTCGCTGGCACCTCTCCCGGCCTATCTGCTTGACGCGGTAAAAGCCTGCCAGGTCTTCTTTGTCGAGAACGAACGCAGCGCCCGCCGTTACCTCAAGGCGCTCTGGAAAGAAATGGTGATAGACGATTATGAATGGTATACCATCCACAAGGCCGAAGAAGAGGTCAGATCTATCTTTCGGCAGAAACTAAAGGAAGGAAAAACCATCGGCCTCATCAGTGAAGCGGGGTGCCCCGGCATTGCAGACCCCGGCCAGCTGTTGACCGAAGTGGCCCACCAGGCAGGCGTGCCCGTACGCCCTCTCGTTGGTCCAAGCAGCATCTTACTCGCATTGATGGCCAGTGGGCTCAACGGTCAGCAGTTCAGCTTCGTGGGTTATCTGCCCGTCGACGTCGCCGGCCGCGCCAAATCTATAAAAGACCTCGAAGCCGAATCCACCCGGCTCAACAGCACTCAGATCTTTATCGAAACTCCATATCGTAACAATCAGTTGCTCGAGACTCTGCTGGCTACCTGCCGCCCTACCACCCGGCTCTGTATAGCGGCCAACCTCACCTCGCCCTCGGAGTATATCCGCAGCCAGACTATTGCGCAGTGGAAGCAAACCAGTTTGCCCAATCTGCATAAGCTGCCGGCGATATTTTGTTTGCTGGCTTAAGTTCTTACGCAAATTGCCCTAATTTTATTACAAAAACTAGCAAAAATTACCCTAATTTTACTGCAAAATTGGGATAAAATTGCCCTAATTCTATTACAGGAATTAATTAAAATTGCCCTAATTTTATAACAAATAAGTATACAATTAATTATTAATCAGTTGTTTAGTAGATTAATTATAAAAGAGCTTAAAAACTGGTCAGAAAGGGCCGACCGGAAACCATTGATCTTACGCGGAGCAAGACAGGTTGGAAAAACTACTGTCGTAAACGCTTTTGCAGAAACCTTTGGCCAATATATTTACCTGAATCTTGAAAAACCGGAGGATAAAATAATCTTCGAAACCTCAGCGGATATCAACACCCTGGTACAGGCCATATTCATTTCAAAAGATAAGGACTTTGCCGCACGAAATGACACCCTATTATTTATCGACGAAATTCAGGATGTACCAGGAGCCTTCAACATGTTAAGGTATTTTTATGAAGAATTCCCGGAAATAAAAGTCATCGCGGCGGGGTCTCTGCTCGAAACTATCTTTAACAGGGGATTGAGCTTTCCCGTAGGCCGGGTAGAATTTATGGTTGTACGACCAGTCAGTTTTCCGGAATTCTTAGCCGCCATTGGACAAAATCTTGTGCTGGAGCAACTGGAACAAATACCCCTCAAGGATTTTGCGCATTCCAGGTTGTTGCAACTATTTCATTCCTATGCTCTTATCGGAGGTATGCCGGAGGTCGTCAGTAAATATGCTGCAACAAAAGATCTGACTGCTCTATCAACTGTGTATGAAAGGCTGATTACTGCATATATTGATGACGTAGAGAAGTATGGCACAACGGATCTTCTAATGCGCGTAATACGTTTTTGCATTCGGGCAAGCTTCAGTGAAGCAGGAAACAGAATAAAATTCGAACGTTTCGCACGGTCTGATTATCGTTCAAGAGAAGTCGGCGAAGCGCTGCGAACGCTGGAAAAAACCTTTCTGCTTTCATTGATATATCCAACGATCAGCGCCACACTTCCTTTGTTGCCCGACCATAGAAAATCACCACGGCTGCAGGTTCTCGATACGGGTATGATGAATTATTTTCTAGGCATACAGGTTGAAATACTAGGCACAAAAGACTTGAACAATATACACCAGGGCACTATAATAGAACATCTTGTTGGACAGGAACTCCTCGCTAATCAATTCAATGCTTTAAGCAGTCTGAATTTTTGGGTTAGAGAAAAAACCACATCGACAGCCGAAGTCGACTATGTCTATCCCTTCGAAGGCCAGTTGATCCCTATTGAAGTCAAATCCGGAAAGGACGGAACGCTAAGAAGCCTTCATCTATTTATGGATGAGGCGCCACATGATATGGCTATTCGTTTTTACAGCGAACGCTTGCATCTTACAGAACATACTACTCCTGCAGGCAAATCCTTTCTTTTATTAAGTCTCCCATATTCATTGGCCTCAAAAACAAAAGAATATATCTCCTGGTTGAAAAAAGAAGGCAGACATTATCTTGCCACGCTAAAGCAGGAAGGCGCCCGCCGCCCCCCTACTTCCCCGGATCAGTAATAGACACAATACTATCCACCACAAACTCACTATATCCCCTCCACGGTATCGACCCCATATACTCTTTATAATGCAACAGCACAATACGGCCGCTGTTGAGCATCAGCTTTTGCGCGACCGCCTCATTGGAAACCGAGAACTCAAACTCATAGGACTGCACCGTATTCGGCACCTTTGACCGCAGGCCGTTCTGTATCATCTTACCTTCATAGGTCTTAAAAATAAAACCCTTCTTCACCACATAGTTCAGCTCCCCTGCTTTCACGCCCTCTCCAAAAACAAAGAAATAACGCAGTCCGACAAACACTATCAGCCCAACGACGACGACCGCGACGAAAATGCTAAGGAATTTCTTCATAGCCAGACTAGTTTACAAGCCATATTTATCTACGAGGTAGATCAGGGCCGCCATATTCACCGCACCCATTTCCAACTCGCGTTTGTTAACGTTTTCCAGCACATCGCTGCGCGCATGATGGTATTCGAAATAGCGTTGTGAATCCGGACGCAGCTCGCCGACAACCGCCCCCAGCTGACGTCCCATCGGGTTTACATCCGATCCGCCGCCACCCTGCTCCAGCTCATAGACACCATATGATTTTAGCAGCTTCACCCAGGGCTGGATCGCCGCCAGCTTGTCTTCTGACAGCGACAGCGTAAAACCTCGTGGCGTAAAACCACCGTTGTCGCTCTCCAGACCCAGCAAATGTTGTTCGCCCGCCGCCTTCGCCGCTTCTGCATACTTCCGGCCGCCGCGACCGCCATTCTCTTCATTGGCAAACAGGACCACCCGGATGGTATGACGGGGATGATACCCGATAGCCTTCAAAGCCCGCAATACTTCGATCGACTGTACACAGCCCGCCCCATCATCCATTGCCCCTTCGGCAGGGTCCCAGGAATCGAGGTGACCGCCAACCGTAATATATTGATCCGGGAATTCGGTGCCTTTCAGCTCACCGATAACGTTATGCGCTATGGTGTCGGGCAGCATGTGGGCGTTGGTGCGTAGGAAGAGATCGACCGACTCGGAACCGTCGCCCTTCCTTTCCAGTATCTCCGCCAGCTTATCAGCATCGCGCAGACCCACGGCCGCGGCCGGTATCTTTGGAAAAGAATCGTTATACATCAATGCCCCCGTATGCGGAACGTTGTCGATCGAAGAGCTCATGCTGCGCACGATGACACCCACCGCGCCATATTTAGCGGCCCGGCTGGCGCCTGCTCCCCGGTAACGCACCGCGTCTCCATAAGCCTGGAAGGTCTCTACAAAAAGAGGATTGAAGGGATAATTATAGAAGACAATCTTGCCTTTGAGATCGTCCTTATGTTTTTCGAGATCGTCGAAATTGCGGACCTGCACCACCGGTGCAACAATCCCTTTTGGCCCTGTCCCAACGGAGTTTCCCAGGGCGAGTATATCCAGACCGGAAATCTCCATGTAACTGCCAATTTTACTTCTTGGGCCACCCTTTCCAACGGTGGTCGTCACCCACGACGCCGAATCCTTCCCACCTCTTACCCAATGCGGCACCATACACTCCTGCAACCAAACCTTATCGGCACTAGCCTCCTGCAAAACCTGCTGTCCCCATTTCTCGGCCTTATAATAACCGGCGCTACCGGACAATCTCGGACCTACCGTTTTGGTCAGCAGATGCAGATTGCCATAGGTCCTGCCATCGGTAAGGATCGTGTCGGCGAGGCGGCGGATCAGAAGGGAGTCTTCGGTTTGCGCAAAACCAGACAAGGCCATAGTCACTAAAAAAAATAATAGCAGGTTGCTTTTCAACAATTTAGGGTGCATCAATGTTATTTTGGGCTAAAGTTAAGGAAAGGAATCGAGCCGTGGCTGGGCCCCGTCCCCGATCTTCTCAATTTACATTACCTTCGGGCACATGTGCCTGAGTCAAGCACAAATTACAATCTATGCGTATAGGAATAGTCTGTTATCCAACCTTTGGCGGAAGCGGTGTACTGGCAACAGAACTGGGAAAAGCACTGGCCGACAAAGGCCACCAGGTACACTTCATCACCTACCAACAACCGGTCCGACTCAATGAATTCAACGCCAATATTTTCTATCACGAGGTGCGGGTCACGACCTATCCCCTCTTCGACTATCCCCCATATGAGACCGCTCTTTCCAGCGCCATGGTCGATGTGATCAACAACCATCAGCTCGACCTCCTCCACGTTCACTATGCCATCCCGCATGCTTCAGCAGCCTATCTGGCAAAAAAGATCGTCGAGGCTCAAACCGGCCGTTATATCCCGGTCATCACTACCCTGCACGGTACGGATATCACCCTGGTCGGTCGTGACAAAACCTTTGCTCCCGTGGTGGCCTTTTCCATCAACCAGAGCGATGCCATCACCGCCGTTTCGCAAAACCTGAGGGACGAAACCTATCGCACCTTCCCCATTGAAAAAGAGATCAATGTCATCCATAACTTCGTAGACACGCATCGTTTTCACAAAAAACCGATCGACGCCTTCCGCAAAGTCATCGCTCCCAACGGCGAACGCATCCTTATGCATGCCTCCAACTTCCGAAAGATCAAGAGGGTCCAGGACATCGTTCGCATCTTCGACATCGTTCACAAAAAGATCCCCAGCAAGCTGCTGTTTGTCGGTGATGGCCCCGAGCGCTCGGACGCTGAAAGTCTCTGCCGCGAGCTGGACCTTTCCGACAGCACCCGTTTCGTCGGCAAGCAGGAGCAGATGGAAGAAATATTGGCGGTTGCTGATCTTTTTCTATTGACCTCCGAATATGAAAGCTTTGGTCTGGCCGCGCTCGAAGCCATGGCTGCCGGTGTGCCCGTCGTCTCTACCAATGCAGGTGGGCTGCCCGAGATTGCCATCCAGGGGGAGACTGGCTTCCTTGACGATGTCGGTGATATTCAAGGCATGAGCGAGCATGCGATCCACATCCTCGAAAATGATGCAACGCTCAAAAAGTTCAAAACCAGCGCGCTGGCACATGCGAAGAATTTTGATATACACCATATTGTGCCACAGTATGAGGCGCTGTATAATCGGTTTTTGTCATAGTTGGGGCACTAAACCGTCCTCGTCATCCTGCCGGAAGCCGATGCGTCGCCGGTTGACCTGTTCGGCGGGTATCAGCAGTTGTTTGAGATAGTCAAAAACTTTTTGAACATCTTCTGTATTCTTCAAGGTCTGTCTTTCCAACTGTTCCAGTTTTAATAAGATATCCTTCTGGTTAAATAACATTTTCCGCATCCGGGTAAAAATTCTGATGATCTGAATATTTACCTGGATAGCTCTTGTGCTATTCAATACGCTGGACAGCATTGCCACCCCCTGTTCGGTAAACGCCATAGGCATATATCTCAGGCCGCCCCAACTTGAGGTGCCAAAATGGCGCCTCAAGTTCTCAAACTCATCCCTGGTCAATTCGAACATAAAATCGTCTGCCGGAAACCGCAGTAAATTTCTTTTCACCTGCCTTTTCAAGTACTTGGTCTCCACTTCGTAAAGGTCAGCCAAGTCGCTGTCTAACATTATCTTATGCCCCCGTACATAATAAATCTTACTCAATACTACTTCATCAGACAGTATCAAGCCCTCTTTCTTCTCTGTCATAACACTCGTTTTAAGGTATCACAAATTGTGATACCTTAAAATTATTCATCTCTAAAAATTTTGAGGGGTGAAACTTTGCACATTCGTAGCGCAGGACGCGCATTTACTTCCTCAACCACTTCTCGGGATCAACATATTCCCCATTATCATGCATCAGTAAAAATTCCAGCTGCCCGCTGTCGTCAACCTGGCCCAGCGTCTCGCCAACGGATACATGCTGGCCCTTGACCACCGTCGTGCTGGCCAGATTACTATAGGCCGAATAATATCTTCCATGCCGGATCATCACGCACAATACGTCTCCGATCTCTTCTATGGCAGTGACCTCACCCTGGTACACCGCTTTTACGACAGTGCCTTCGGGGGCATCAACGGTGATCCCTACATTATTGTGATGGAGCTTGCCCATATATTCATGTGGGCCGAAGGACATCGAGACCGTACCTGCCAGCGGCCTGGCCAGCTGACCCTTATGTTTTTCAAAGTCTGCCGAAAGATGTCTGTCTGCTGTTTCGTCGACTGTCTGCAGACTGGCATACGCCGGGCGCTCGGATAAACCCTTGCGCCGGATAACCCGTTTGACTACTCTTGCCAGGTGACGATCCCGTTTCTGATGCGCCAACCTGGTCTGCCGCCGGACGGCGGATTTCTTTTTGAGTCCCTTTTGCTGGACTGGCGGCTGGCCGGCAACGACGCTGAGGCCTACGCCAACACTGATGCCGGACACAGAAGCCTCTGCGGGTAGCCAGACCGTCATCGCCAGCAACACTATCGTACCTGTAATTATTTTTTTTAGCATACTATTTATCGCCTTAACCAAAGCTCCGGATCATAAACCTTACTCTTCTCATCCGAGAGAATAAATTCCAGCTGCGCTTCCTCGCCTACCCGGCCGATGATCTGGCTGGTCTTTACCTGCTGGCCCTTGGTGACAGAGACAGTGCTGAGGTTACTATAGGTAGTGAAATATTTCCCGTGGCGGATCATCACGGCCTGCACGTCACCCACGCTGAAGATGCTCTGTACCTCACCGTCAAAAACGGCTTTTACGGAAGTTCCCGCCGAGCAATCGATAGTGACCCCCTGGTTGTTGTGCTTGATCCCTTTGATATATTCGTGCGGGCCGAAGGCCATGGACACTGTGCCCGACACCGGCCAGGGCAGCTCATGTTTATGCTTTTCGAAATTACCCGAAAGATGTAAGTCTTCGTCGCTGGTAAAAACAGTTTTGTTATAGGCTTTGACGGTAGTCAGGGTTGCAGGTGCTACCGGCTCTTCGCTGGACGTGGGCCTCGTGGTTTTGGCCGTGCTCGCGGCGGCTTTTTCGGCGGCTTTGGCATCGGCGTTCTTCTTTGCGGCTTCTTTTATGGCCAGGTCACGGGCACGTTTGATGGCTGCTGTAATGGCGCCGCCCAGTCGAAGGTCCTGTTTCTGTTTGGCGGCCATTTCCTTCTTCAGCTCTTTTTCCTGGGACTGCAGCTGATTGACGACGGCGTCTTTTTCCTTTTTCTCCACCTCGAGCAGGCCCCGTTCCTTATCCTGTTTTTTCAGGGCCTCGTCCTTTTCCACTCTTGTCAGCTTGAGTCCGTCGATCTTGGCTTTTAGCATATCCTGCGTGCGGCGGATATTTTCGGCCCGTTCTTCCCGGTAGGCGCGATAGGACTTGAGATACTGGATACGTCGTATGGCGTCGTTGAAGCTGGTAGACGAAAAAATAAAGTTCAGGAAGTCATAGTTGCTGCGGTTCTTATAGGCGAATACGATGCTTTGTGCATATTGGATGCGCAGGGTATCCAGTTCCGAGCGGAGTTTCGTAATGTCGCGCCAGGACGAGTTCATGTCTCCCTGGATCACGTCGATCTGAGCGTTGATATTGCGGATGGCGGACTCCCGCAGCTTCAGGCGGCGCTGTAGCAGGTTCAGCTGACCCAGGGTCTCGCGTTTGTTCTTATGGGTTTCCTCCAGAGACCGCTTCACGTCTTCGATCTCTTTCTGGATCGAAGCTCTTTCTTTTTCCAGGTCGGCCCTGTTCTGCACAGGCGTCTGGGCGGTCAGTCGCACGGCGACGACCAGCAGCAGTAAGGTACCCGTAAGAAGCTTTTTCAGCATAGTCCCCCTAATTTAGTTTTTATAACGTTTATTTCCTTTTATAATTTTTCGGAATCGAAAAAGGAAAGCTTAAAACTTCGTTAAACCGAAACTGCTTATAGCTAATCTCCACATCCACCTTCGACTTCTCCGCCACCGACACCTTGCGGTAGGTAGAAAAAGGCACCGCCGATGAATAGTCGTACTCGCCATAGGTCACATCTCCCGTCCGCGACCTCAAGGGGTCTGTATCATCCAGCTTGCTGTGAAGGGGAGTCCGGTCTGTACTCAGCGTAAGATAATTGCGGAAGATCGTGCCGGCGCTGAAAAGCGATATGCCCTTCGCATCGGTCTTATAGAACACAATATGAGTCGTATCCAAAAAGATAGGATTGCCCAGCAGCAGGTCCTGCAGCGTATGGAAGTCGACAGGCAAATGAACTTCCTCCTGTAAATAGGACACCGAACGCAGCCGAACGACCTTCTTCAGTCTGTCCAGTATCTTCACGCTATCCGGCGTAACCAGCAGCCGGATGGCCTCGAAGCCCAACACGGCATTGACGGAGATCCAGATCATGCTGTCTTTTTGCATACGGATAAAGGCGTTGAACTCATTATCCTTACCGTCACCACCCTCATAATGCACTTTTACCTTGGCACTAAAGGTCTTATAGTCAATGTGATTACGGCCCAGCTGTTCAAGGGTCTGCCGGATGATGGCCATCGAGTCCGCATGCTCATCACGCACAGGTGCAGCCGCAACGTGGGCGGCCCTGCCGGTGGTATCCTGGCGGACGGGTGTACTGATTACTTTCTGGATCTTTTTTGTCGAGCGGCAGCCCTCCGTCAAACCTGCCAATAAGAATAAGACGGCGATACCTGCCAGAAATCTTAACATGCGATATGGATTGATATTTTGTGTATGTTGAGCCGGTGTCGCCGCAGCGCCCTATGACTTCCCCGTATGTCCGAATCCGCCGGCATTGCGGGCCGTAACGCCGATCTCTTCCACGACTTCCCATCCGGCCTGGACTACTGGGCTGATCACCATCTGAGCGATGCGATCCCCGGGATGAAGGACCTGTTCTTCATTGGAAAGGTTGATCAGGATGACCTTTATCTCACCGCGATAATCGGAGTCGACGGTGCCGGGGGAGTTGAGACAGGTAATTCCCTGTTTGATGGCCAGTCCACTGCGTGGGCGCACCTGTGCTTCATAACCCAGGGGAAGTTCCATGTATAACCCGGTGGGGATCAGTTGTCTTTCCAGGGGTTTTAGTACCACCGGGCCAGGGAGATGAGCCCGGAGGTCCATGCCTGCGGAGCCTTCGGTGGCGTAGTCAGGCAGGGCATTGGGAGATTGGTTGATGATCTTTACCTTGATAGTTGACATGGCGCAAAGGTAGGGGTTTCAGCGGATCAGCAGCAGTGTGGCCCGGCGTCTCATCGTCCATTTTCCAGCAACACCGTCGCATACGCCATCAGACCTTCCCCACGGCCGACAAAGCCCATCTGCTCGGTCGTCGTGGCCTTGATAGAAATGTCGTCGGCCGATATCGCCAGTATCCTTGCCATCGTTTCCCGCATAGCTCCGGCATACTTCATGATCTTCGGGGCTTCGAGACAGACGGAACTGTCGATATTCACTACCCGCCAGCCTTTTGCCCTCACCAGGCTATAGGTCTTCTGCAACAGGATCTTGCTGTCGATGTCCTTATAGGCATCATCCGTATTGGGAAAGTGCTGTCCGATATCACCCAGGTTCAGCGCGCCTAACAAGGCGTCGCAGATCGCGTGTAGCAGCACGTCCGCATCACTATGCCCAAGCGAGCCTTTGATATGAGGGATCTGTACTCCGCCGAGCCAGAGCTCACGCCCCTCGGCCAGTTGATGAAAGTCTACTCCGAAACCTATTCTGTACGACATGCCGCAAAAGTAAAGGACCCGAGGGAATCCCGGGTCCTTTATTTATTTTATGTTGCTAACAACTAGTTAGTACTGCTACTCGTCGAACTATTATCACTATTCCCATCCAAATCAAATGTCAGTCCGAACCGCAGCGTATTGGACAGCGGATTCCTGTTCGTCCCGCTGCCACTGGGCACGAGGTAGGAGAAGTTCAGCCCCATGACATTATACTTCAAACCCACACCCACGCTGAAATACTTCCGGTCCCCCTTTGTAGGGTCCTCGTAGTAATAACCGGCGCGGAAGAAGAACTGATCCTGGTACGCATATTCAGCTCCCAGCGAGAACTGCAGGCTCTTGAACTGATTTTCGCCGCTGAAGCTGCTAAACCAGCTGCCTACAAAACTCTTGCTATGGTAATTGGCCAGGTTGGTGGAATCATTGATCGCATCCTGTTGCGTATTCCCGGTATTGGACGGCGTAGGAGGCACCGGAACCAGCAGCTTGTGCATGTCCAGACCGATCATCAGCTTGTTATCCTCATTGAAGACAGCCGTATAGCTGGCGCCCAGTCCGAGGTCGGCAGGGATATAGTCTTTTTCGGTTGCGGAGTTGGTATACCCGATCTTACCGCCAAGGTTGGTCAGCGCGGCGCCGAAATTCCAGCCACCCGCTTCATCCGTCACCCCATGATAGTACAGGGAGATGTCGGCAGCAAACGTCTTACCGGGCTGATAGGTCGCACCGCTGGCGGCATAACCCGAGGCCAGGTTGGAATAGATGTAGCGGCCGGCGAGGGCGATAGACAGTTTGTCTCCGAGCTTGCGGGAATAACCGGCGTCAAAGCTAAACTCGCGGGGATGGCCTTCACCCAGCGCATTACCGTTGAAGTCCTCAAACTGGATATTACCCAGGCTGAAATACCGGATACCGAGTGACAGGGCGGAAAACTCATCCAGCTTTTTGTAACCGGACGCCGCCAGTAAATACACGTCGTTCAGACCCAGGTCTTTCAACCATGGAGTATAGGTCAGCCCGATCCCGATGTCTTTTTTTGCAAAAGGGGTCTTCGCAAGATTGTAAAAGCCGGAAGACGCATCCGGAGTAGTGGCTACCCCCAGATCACCCATACCCCCGGCACGGGCATCCGGCGAGATCCGCAAAAAGGGAACTGCCGTAGTCGTAACATTGATGCTATTAGCTTGTCCCATCACCGCCTCTCTACCCGAAAAAACTAAAACTAACAAAGCAGCTAATCCCTGGTAAAATCTTTTCATGAGCTTGTTTAATTTTCTTTCTTGCGCAAATAATTAAATTGGACTACTTCCAGTCAGACACGCAAATTTTGACAATTTGGTTTCCCCGGCCTGTCTATTTTTTTGTCCTTTTAGAAAAGTAGATTTGCGATATAGGCTGCTAAATTAATGATTATTAATTATTTATACTTTAAGCTGCGATGGCTTTCAGCGGCCGGAGCCGGGTCGCCGGTTTTAAACCTCTTCCAACGGATTATGACGTATTTTATTGTGAACTTCGGCACTGCCCGCAAGGTAGTCGGCTCCAACAACCAAAGTCCGTACCAATAAACCCGGAAACAGTCCCATTCCGGGAAAGTCTCAGCTCCCGGGCGGCAAAAATACATGATTAGGTCCTATATTCGCAGTACGGGCAACTGTGGATAACTATGTCCCGTATTTCAATACAATAAAGAGGAGAAAGAAAGCGTTTTTCCTCTTTACAACCCGAATGGGCATCTTGCCCGTGCGGATAAAAATTACGGCAAAAAGCGTCAACTATGAATTTGAAAAACCTAGCAATCCTGGCATCTACCGTATCCCTTATTGCTTCCTCCTGTCACAAGAAGCCGGACCAGTCCAGCGTAACAGGATGGAATTACAATGACTCCAAGATGGGTGGCTTCCAGGTTTCCAAAGAAAAAGAGCAACGCACCGGTCCAGGCCTGGTCTTTGTCCAGGGCGGTACCTTTACCATGGGCGCTACACAGGAAGACGTCATGCGCGACTGGAACAACGTTCCCCGCCGTGTAACGGTCAACTCCTTTTACATCGACCAGACGGAAGTGGCCAACATCCACTACCGGGAATATCTTTACTGGCTCAACAACGTTTTTGACGCCGACGAATTCAAACCCGTACGCGACGCTGCCCTGCCGGATACCCTCTGCTGGCGCAGTGAGCTGGCCTATAACGAACCGATGGTGGAATACTACTTCCGCCACCCGTCCTATAACTACTACCCTGTAGTAGGCGTCACCTGGAAACAGGCCCACGACTTCTGTCTGTGGAGATCTGACCGGGTTAACGAAAAGTCCCTTATCGACCGCGGGTATATCAACCCCAACTCCGTTAAGAACATCACCGGCCTGGGCCAGGAAAACTTCAACACGAAGGCTTACCTGATGGGTGAATTCCAGGCCACTCCTGATAAAAAGGCAAGATCAAAGAGCAACCCCCTCAAGAACGCCAACGGGACTCCCCGTACACAGGTTACTTTTGAGGACGGTATTCTTTTGCCAAACTATCGTCTCCCGACAGAAGCTGAATGGGAATACGCCGCACTGGGTTATATCAACCAGAACCCCTTACCTGGTAAAAACGACAAACAACGTGGTGAAGAGCTTATCGCCAACAAACAGGTTTACTCCTGGAGCAACAATGTCAACGGCCTGCGCGACACACGTCATGGCAGCTGGCAGGGTACTTTCATGGCGAACTTCAAACGCGGTGCGGGTGACAACATGGGTGTTGCCGGTGGTCTGAACGACAACGCCGTTTACACAGCCCCTGTTACCTCCTTCTTCCCCAACGGTTTCGGTCTTTATAACATGTCAGGTAACGTATCAGAGTGGGTTGGCGACGTCTACAGACCAATGACCGGTCAGGATGCCGACGACGTAGCTCCCTTCCGTGGTAATAAATTTACGACCGTTGATTATGGTAAGGAAGGCAAAGCCGAAAGGGATAGCCTGGGCCGTATCAAGGAACGTTTCGTTACCGACTCCGAAAGCATCAAACGCCGTAACTACCAGAAAGGCGACGTTATCAACTACCTCGATGGTGACTCTACTATCTCCGGCATTGCCTATGGTTATGGTAAGACAACCCTCGTCAGCAACAAATCCCGCGTTATCAAGGGTGGTAGCTGGAATGACCGCGCTTACTGGCTCAGCCCCGGCACCCGCCGCTTCCTCGAAGAAGACCAGAGCAATAGCACCGTCGGTTTCCGTTGCGCTATGGACCGCGTAGGCAGCCCTGCAGGTAATGGCCGCCAGACCGGTATCAACTACAAACAAAGAAGACAGAATACGCGTAAGCAATAAAAGATATTTGCCGTATAATTAAAAAGGCCCGTCTGTTTTCAGACGGGCTTTTTGTTTGTTTTTATTGGGTCAGCGGAGTACTGCTATTAAACATTCTTGCGACGCTCCCGTGTTGCGGCAACAAGCCTACGCTCTTAATGTGGCTTTTAGCAGCCTGGGGGTAGGCTTTTATCCTAGAACCCGGAATTGTCGGCCTACCAATCCTGCAAGTTTAGCCTCTTACTGGGCCTATTTCCTGTTGAGAAAACATTTGGTCATTGTGAAGTTGAAAATATGCCCCAAATTCTGTAGTTTGGATTCTTTCCTCCCAAGAGCTCTGATCTACAGGAAGCTCTCTACCATCCCAGTGATCATCAACATCAAATAGAGCAGGATTGACTTCAAATATCTCCTTCTCATTTTCCCAGTGAAGATATCCAAGTATGTAATGCGGGAAAAGCCCTCCCTTCAACGTGATTTCCCGTTCAAACGGGTGAAGAATCGCCTTATAAAGCGGAAGGCCGATAGCATATAGCGGACTGCCTGGACGAAAGTCCGTACTTCGCAATGCCTTAATCACGTTTCTCAATCCTCTGGGCACCCAACCCATAATTATGATTGCTGTTTCTCGTGCTTGCGCCGCAGGAACGACACTTTTGCTACCAAAGGCAAAGTTGCAAGCTTTAGTAAAGCTTTCGGTTGTTGAAAGCATAAAGGTGCTTGAGTAGTATGTTCCCGCTCCGATATGATGAAGGAGCGAAAGGTAGTGATCCCGCAAACGAAGCCTCTGCTCCTCTGAAAGTTTATCGATTCCTTCCCGAAACTGTTTTTCATTGTCTGCCTGCAGAAAAAATGAAACTAATGGGCCGTTATTGCGGGTAAGCCTATCCAAGGTATCCCTCTGTTCCCGGGAATAATTACTTAGCAATAGTTCTCGAATCATTCGGAACAACCGAGAAAAGGCATCATTGTTTCCAGCAGAAATGTTCAGCGCTTGTTGTCTAACTTCTGTTGGCAACAAAAATAGTGTTGATTTTGCTCCGTAGAAAAAAAATTCTCTGTTGAAGGCATTTGGGGACCATGTCCCTGGAAGTCTGTAAATACGTTGAAGATGCTCTTTCTTATCCCCTCTAAAAATCACATGCTCACTTTCCCTGTAAATCTGATTCACGCAATGTACAAAATGCTCCTTTTCATTCCAGTTAAGCTCCCTTCCATTCAGCCGAAGCGTATATGCATAGTAGTTTGGAAATGCCGCAAGTTGCCACCGTTTGGACATGTTCATAGTAAATAGTTAAACTTACAAATTTACCATTTTTAATGGTACGCATCTATTGAAAGGCCGCGCGATAACTTTATTAATATTCCAATGGCTCCATACTTGTATGGCGCACTCTTAGAACCCGGATGATATTTTTGGTAAAGCGATAGACGATTCTATAATGATGCTTTTCAACTGCCCTATAACTACCATCATTGTTTATTCTGTATTTATCGGCGGGATATATCTCTGGATTGGGGATAGCCTTATGTATTACTTCGGCAATTTCTTCAACGACCCTTGAGGCGTTCTTAGGCGAGTCTTTACAAATATGCTCGTATACCTTTTTTAATTGTTTCTGGGATCGTTTTGTCCATACTACCTCAAATTGCTTTTCTACCATTTCCTGATCTGCTTTAACAGCTCTTCATGCGTAACAACCTCTCCTTTCTCAAACTCTGCCTCAGCCTCATCCAACTCCTTATTGTATTGCTCAATAGTAATGCGCTCTGATTTCTCCGTCCGACCACTCAAAAAAGTCTTGAGCATCTGTATAACAGATTTTTTCTCAGCATCATTTAGCTGGGTGAAATAGTTAAACATCTCATTATCCAATGCTTTTGCCATATCCCTCAATTTATACAAATTTAATTTTTTATAGGGGTTTATCCAAACGACAATAACAATATGATATCCAATACATTGCAATTACCCTCAACGCCTCCAGCGATGCAATGCAGAAACGCTTTTAGGTTACAAAATGAAACCATAAAGAGATGATCTTACCCGGCGTAGCTCTTTTCCCCTCATTATATTTGGAACTCCCGACCTGCTGCAGGATCTTAAAGGTGACGTAAATAGTGGCAGCGCTTTCTCCCTTGCTCATGCCATCCACAACAAACAGGAAACTGATGCCGGTCTGTTGCGGGCATTGACCTGACTCAGGCCTTTGTCAAAAATTTTTTTGACAGTTTGCTATACACTTATTTATTATATTTGGTAATAACGCCGTTGCCACAACGACGTCCCCTAAACAACATCAGTACACTAACCTGTTAACTCTCATGCTCCTATACCGTATAGCGCTTTATAGCATCATTGCTTTTAATGCACTTATCCTTGCCGACAGCTTCCTTCTTCCGCAGGTGAAACAGCAGGATATATACAAGACCAGCAGCTTTATCCATGGATTTGACAGAGGAATGCGGCCTTATACGATCGAATTCCTAAATATGCAAAGCGGTCATCGATATTTGCTGCCGCAGCATGGTTCTGCTCAACTGGCAGCGAACGACTCCGTTGTCGTCGGCCTTACCAAAATTTTCAAACGACCCGCCATCATAACATGGCATAACGGGGAAACGAATAATAAAGCCGATCTCCGGGTGTTGAACAACATTGCTGCATTGGTGGCGGGCCCTATAGCCAGCATGCTATTCCCATTTCTTGTATTATTGACCCCATCCCGTTTGAATAACAGACAGCGCGGGTTTTGGCTTATTGCATCGATAGCCCTAACGGCTATGAATGTGTGGTTTTATTGGTGGTAAGACATTTTTTATCCATTAAATGCGATCTCATATGACCTTATCCATTCCATTTTTTACAACTGCACGTAGCACAAAGCTATGTGCCATGGTAGTATTGATGATCTTAGCCGTACCAGTGACGGCTCAGAACGATATAAGCCGGAAGGTAGACAAGATCATAAGCAAAGCCATGACCGATGAGGCTATTCCGGGTGTGGCGGTGGCTATTGTCCGTGATGGGAAAATACTGTTTGAGAAAGGATACGGCATCAGATCCGTGAATACGGAGGCGAAAACAGATGAGCAGACCGTATTCAGCATCGGTTCGGTATCCAAGGCGTTCACAGCGGTAGGTTTGATGCTCCTGGTACAGGAGAAAAAACTCGCATTGGATGATCCCATAAAGAAATACATGAAAGGGCTGCCGGGCGACTGGCAAAACATCACCATTCGCCAGTTTATGACCCATACCAGCGGTATTCCGGAATTGAAGGGCGATAAGGACAATGCTTCGTTTGAACAAACGCTCTCCCAGGCAGGAAACATGAAAATGGCCTTCCGCCCGGGTGCGCGGCAGCAGTATAATAATTTCAACTTCGCGGTGATGGGCAAGCTGATCGAAGTGATCTCAGGTATGGATTACATGTCCTTTATGCAACAGCGGGTTTTTAAGCCGGCCGGTATGGTTAGTTCGGGGGTAAAGCCCGCCTCCAACGACAGGAGTACGGGACATTTGGAAAAAAAGGGAAAACTGGTGCCTGTTGAAACACATTTCAACGCGGGTGACTATGGAGTGCCCTCCGGCGGATTACAAACCACACTCGCAGACTTCGTACAGTTGAGTCAGACATTGTATAAAGGGCAGCTGTTACGGAAGAATATTCTCGAAACCATGTGGACCCCCTATTCACCTGCCTTATCCAATACTCCGGGCTGGCATTCCCGTACGGCCGGAAGCGAACTCGTTATTCACAAAGGCGGAGGAGGAACTGGTATTGGCTGTGTATGCGATTACAAAATTGTGCCCTCCCGGAACCTGTATGTGGTTGTTATGTTCAACAAAGCCAGGAATAAGATCTCTCCATCCGATATTTCGGACGACATAATGCTGCAGTGTTTTACTATTCCCAGGGCACCAAAGGGGGAAAATGATGGAGAAGGGAGGGAGCAATGACGGTCACTGAATTAGGATCAGTTTCAATTTTAAACAAATCTAAAAGCATATGCAAAAGTTCCTTTTGATATTGGCTATCGTGATCACAAATTGCAGTACGGCCTTTTCACAGGCAAAGGCGCCGCAAAGTCCAAGGATCACTGTCCAGGGCAGGAATGTTAAAGTAGTCTATGGACAAGTTCCCAAAAGCGGCCGCGACATTTTCGGGAGATTGATACCATATGGTAAAATATGGCGTATCGGGAGTAGTGCAGCTACGGAGATCACTTTTGCCACAAACGGCAGTTTTGGCGGAAGACCCGTAAAGGCTGGCACGTATACTCTGTTCACTATTCCCGAAGCGAAACAATGGACTTTTATCCTGAACAGTCAGCTGAACCAGTGGGGTGCTTATCAATATGATCAAAATAAAAATGTTCTACAGGTAGTAGTCCCCTCATCCTCTGTCAGTGGCGCCCCCGTAGAAAACCTCACTATTTCTTTGCCTGCAGGCAAGCTTGTAGTGGAATGGGATAAGACGAGGGTAGAAGTACCCGTGAAAATCTAAAGATCGATTTGCAATGAAATCGTGATCATTCTGTCCTCAGGCTTTCAACCGGATTGGCCATTGCTGCACGAATAGACTGAAAACTGACTGTCAGTAATGCAATCAACATCGCCGCGACGCCGGCCAGCACATAGATCCACCACGGCATCGTCGCCTGGTAGGCAAAGTCCTGCAGCCATTGGTGCACGCCCCAACTGGCGAGCGGTGCGGCGATCAGCGTCGACAGTACCACAAGTACGACAAACTCCCGTGAGAGGAGAGATACGATTTGGGGCACACTTGCACCCAGCACCTTCCGGATGCCGATCTCCTTCGTACGTTGGTTGGCCGTGAAAGCAACGAGACCAAAGAGGCCGATACAGGAAATGAAGATAGCGATGGCCATAGCGAGGTTCATCATCTGTGAAGTCTGGTGCTCCCGTTCGTATAATCTGGCAATCGATTCGTCAAAAAAACGGGAATTGAACTGCTCTTTTGGATAGGTTCTTGTAAAGAGCACCTCCATCTTGCCGAGCATCCCTTTTATGGTGCTCCCGGATAGATTGGCGCTGGCGAGTTTGACGCTAAGAAGTCCGCCCGCGCCATCCTGATAGGTGAAAAAGAAGGGTTCGATCTTTTCCCGCAGACTGGTCGAATGAAAATCCTTTACGACGCCGAGTACGGGACCGATGACCCCACCGAGTGCGCTGCTCACCCGATGCCCAACCGCATCGGCTGGCCGGCTGAAGCCGAGCGCCTTTGCAGCCGTTTCATTGATGATGAACGCCCGGTAGCCAGTGGCAGGGCTGCTGCCCCACCTGACGGTGTCAGCCGGGAAGAAATTCCTGCCGGCGATGAGGTTCAGCCCATATAGGGACATAAAGGCGGTGTCTATGAAGTCATAGCCTGCGTCGATCCGTACATAAGTGGCTCCCCTGTTCTCGAGAACGGTTCCATTGTGGCCGCGGGCTCCGGGACTGTTGCTGCTGATGGATACCTGTCTCACGCCGGTGATCCTGCTGATCTCCGTGGCAAGCACGGCCTGCTTGTTACCTGGCCCCCCGGGCAGACGGATCGTGACAATGGCATCCTTTTTAAAGCCCAGATCGGTGTTGATCATATAGCTGATCTGTCGCCCTATCATGATCGTTCCGATAATAAAGACCAGGCTGACGGCAAACTGGAAAACGATGAGGCTCTTACGCAGGTAACTCTTCGAATTTAGCTGCTGACTGCCCTGGCCCCGCAGGGTGATCACCGGCAGGAAGGACGATAGAGCCCGCGCGGGATACCATCCCGCCAGCAGGCAGGTGACCGTCACCGTTATCCCGATGAACAGCCAGGTATTGGGATCGACCAACCGAAACCGGACGCCTTCCGGGATAAATCCATGCATGACGGTGATGACCGGACTGGCCAGCAGAAGGGCGAGCGCCATGGAGGCAAGGACGATGATCCCGGTTTCGCTGAGAAATTGCCAGATGAGGCCGGCACGGCTGCTGCCCAGCACTTTTCGGACCCCTACTTCTCTGGCCCGGAGTAAAGCCTGCGCGGTGGATAGGTTGATAAAGTTGATAGCCGCGATCAGGAGGATAAAGAGGGCGATGCCGGCCAGGGCATAAAGCGTTGGTTTATGCGCCCGGCGGCCATAGTCGTCCCCAAATGTGCGGTTGAAGTGGATATCCGCAAGGGGCTGGAGTTTGAGCCCGCCTTTGGTATCACCGATGAATGTTTCGTGCAGCTTAAAGAATGCCGGGAATTGTTTTTCCACCTGCGCCACGGTTGTACCGGGGGATAGCTTGACGAAGGCGTTGGCGCTGCTTTCAAACGCGTTCCAACCGCTGATGGCTTTTCGCACCCAGCTATGCCCGATCGTTGGATACGAAATAAGGTCGGTGAAGGCGAAGTCGCTGTTCTGCTGCCAGTCTTCGACGATGCCGGAAACGGAGACCGTCAGCGAATCGTAATAGACCACGGAACGCCCCATCCATTCGGCGGGACTGCCCTGCCCAAAATAGCGCTTGGCCTCCGATTCGGTGAGGACTACTGAAAAGGGCGCTGACAGGGCCGTTGCGGGGTTGCCCGCCAGCCATTCATAATGGAAGATCTCAAGATACTGGGGGTCGGCAAAGGTGATGTGCTGTAGCTTACCTTCCTGGATGCCGGGAAAGACCCGGTCAGGCTTACCCCTCTCCGGTATTATCACTTTGCAGTCATCCGTGTAGATGCCGGCGACGGTGGTGAAACCGGTGCCCTCACGTCGCAGATCGGCGGCGAGCGGCGGTGGCAAGGAAGCCCCTTCACCAATTTTTCCGTCAGGACCCGTCATCCACACACCGACGCGGTAGATCCGGTCGCGATCGGCATGGAAGGTGTCATAGCTGAATTCAAATCTCACGTATAGGTAGATCACGAGGCAGGAGAGTACCCCCAGGGTTAGACCGAGGATATTGATGATCGTGGTCAACTTATGCCGGCCCAGATGGCGCAGGGCAAAAGGCAGCTGTATTTTTATCATGATGTTGGAGGCTTGCCGATCCGCCGCCAAAAAGGGGCCAGTTTTATAAGGCTTTGATAATAATTTGCCTATGTTCCAGGGGCAACCGCAAAACGTCCGGTTTTGCTACAGGTGCTGTCCTTTTGTGAAAACCGGCCCAAAATAAAAATAGTTGGATACAAATAAAATCATCTTACCTTTGTTCAACCAAATGGTCGAACCATATGGTTTAAAGTAAAAGCTTTATGCAACGCACTAAAAAAAAGGTCATCGAGATCAGCAGAGATACAGAGGTCAAGCTCATGGCGGCTGCACAGAATGCCTTTATAAAATATGGTCTCGAAGGCGCCCGTATGCAGGACATCGCCGATGAAGCAGGCATCAGCAAATCAATGCTCCACTACTATTTTTCAAGAAAAGAGAAGCTCTTTGAAACGATCTTCCGCCAGGCCGTCGTCGACATCTTCTCAAAACTAAGGCAAATCCTGGATGCCGACGATTCGGTAATGACCAAAATAACCAGGCTTTCAAAGGAGTACGTCGATTTCCTGCTCGAACACCCCTATCTCCCTCTTTTCGTCCTACACGAAAGTCATAAAGACCCGGCCGCATTCAAAAATGATTTTTTACCGCCCGGCGACGTGGCTTTTAGCACCCGCTTCCTGGAACAAATAGAGGAAGAGATCAAACTGGGTAAAATAAGGCCGGTAAATCCCTATGTCCTGCTGGCACAGATCATGTCGATGTACGTTTTTCCCATCGTGGCCCAACCCGTATTACAAGGGATTATGAACGTCACCGAAGAAGACTATAAAAAGATCCTAAAACAGATCCAACGCGAAATGCCCGGTTTTTTTGAGCGCCTGCTCTCCTGGTAAATTTT